>CETG01019056.1_pt1 | contig 19848 bp, 20 predicted proteins | sample 361471 | NCBI WGS metagenome assembly CETG01 (sample SAMEA2622696, study PRJEB7988) | marine metagenome | isolation source: saline water (ENVO:00002010), including | reverse complement strand
GATGACAATTCCCAATTTGTTGGATAAATATGTCGTAATGATTTAGGAATATCATCAGAATCAGTATGGCCTTCTACTACAATTAACCTATAATCATCCTGTTGAGAAAACACTTTTATAGAAGCTTGCCTTAATACCTCTGCCAAAGTGCTATGAATCGTTGTGCTACCTGATTCAAAACAAATATCTCCATCAATTTCTAACGTAACACCCCTAGGGTCCGCGCCGACTTTTGCTTTTTCTGCAATATCTAATTCCTCAATAATATCTTCAAATTCTTTTGTTACAGCATTAAAAGACTTTAATTCTGGCTGATCTCCCATACCATCTTGCATTTGTGAAACCTTAACCGGATCCGGTGATGACAACGAAAATAGTAAAACAAAGAATGCAAAAAGCAAAGTCATCATATCAGCATATGTTAACAACCACGACTGCTCTTCTTTTATACTGCCAACGGCCTCATCGAGAACCTGCTCTACTTCATTTTTATTCATCTTCTTTAAAGTGTTTTAATCGTAAGTCTGTTGGAATATAAGCAGTTAATTTATCGCGCACATCTAATGGATGTTTTTTTTGATGCAATAAACAAACCCCCTCAATCATTAACTGATAAGCCTGTACATTTTCCTTGTTTCTAGATTTAATTTTTTCTGCAAATGGATTGAAAATTAAATTAGCTAAAATGGTACCATAAAAGGTTGTAATTAATGCTACTCCCATTGCTGGACCAATACCATCAATACCACCTCCCCCTCCATCTGATTTTCCCATTCCAAATAACATAAACACCAATCCAATTAATGTTCCCACCATACCAAATGCTGGCGCATATGTACCCATTGTTTTCATTAATTCTGATTCATGTAATTCACGTTTATATCTAAAAGCTTCGCGTTGTTCTAAAATTTCTCGCATATCATCTAATTTCATACCCTGTGTTACAAAGGCAACCCCATCTTGAATAAAAGGATTTTTAATATTAGGTAATTCTTTTTCTAGTTCTCCTGCGCCCTTTCTATTTACCTCTGCTAAATCGATCAAGGTTTGAACCAACTCCTCAAGCTTAAACTTTGGTTTAGTAAAAGCAAACTTAATAATACCTAATACTCTTGTAACCTCATTCAATCTAAACGCTACAGCGGTAGCAGCCACAGTTCCTCCTAACACAATCATCATACTAGACGCACTCCAAAATTTTAACATTGAAATTCCTCCAGCAGATGCTTCGATAAACATCGATGCAAGCACTAAAGCTGTTCCGATTACTAATCCTAAAATTGTGGCTAAATCCATTTTTACTCCTTTTATAATTTATTCAGGCAAAATGACTGTTTTTAAATCTTTGTTATCCTTTAAATTTAACAATACAGAACGCACCTCCTCATACTCCGGATCCAATGTAAGAGCAATATTCCAATTTACAGTAGCACGCTGCGTATCACCTAAGCGATAATATATTGAACCCTTACGTGCATAGGCAATAGCTAAATCTGGAAAAATAGCGATAGCCCGATCAGTTTCTGCTAATGCATCACTATAATTTTGAGTATAATAATAAGCTAAGGATTGCGACAAATGCTTCATCGCTTTATTAAGATTTAATTCTACTATTTTATCATCTAGTAATACCATGCTTAAAGAATCTTCTAGATAATTAATACGCTGTTTTAATGATTCATTAATAGATTTTAAAGTGTTTTGCTCATTAATGTTTTGATGCAGAGAATCCTCTAGCGCATTAATTAGCACTGTAGCCTGCCTCACTAATGAGTCAATAGATTCATCATAAGGAATTTGATGATAAAAATTAGTTAAATCATTAACTGAGCTCTGTACTTTTTTATATTTTAATTTAGGAATATTCATTTGCACCCCAATAGCTAAAGAGGGAGCATCATCAATGATAGAGTTATTAATATCCCAATCAGAAAAATTAGCTATTTCTCCAAAATTAGTAATACCAACATTAAGAGTCCAGGCATCACTGAGAGGGACGGCTGCTCCAATATTTAAGCCACTACCATCATATTCAAATAAAAAATCTAAACCTCCTTTATGTGTCATAATAGGCGTACGCAATTTAAAATTAAGAAAAAAGTTTGCTGATGTTGTATCAGCAATCGATTGTGTATAATCATGAGAATCAAAAGCTAATGCCCCTGTACCAAAACCTAAAACAGACTCTAAATAATAATTGTTTTTTAACTTCTGTACATAGCTAAAAGATGTAAATAATGAAATACGGTGCGGGCTATCTGAAGTATATAAAACATCATGTACCCCAACATTAATGCCAATATTGTTACGCTTAAAAACCTGTTTGTGTATATGAAAACTAATATTTGAGGGCGGTGTAGCTGCAGTATTTTTTTCTAAATATTCATGTCCCACGGTATACGATATGCCATAGTTATAGCCTGATGGTGTTACGCCTTTAAAATAGTTTGAAAAAGCATGATTAAAATTACCAAAGTGAGTAATTTCTCCCCCGAAACCCACTATATATTGATTAAAATAATCATTATCTAGCATTCCTGGTGTACGAATTAATGAACCTGGTCTCGAAAAAGCTACTCTTGTATTGGCATGCAATAATGCAAAACAACTCAAAACAATAATAGCGATTTTTTTATTCATATTCTTCCCAATCGATTCTATAAGTATAACTTATGAAGGGTCCAAAATCACTAGGAACCACTAAAGAAAAATTGCCAACTTCTTCAGCATATAAGGAAGAGGTAGAAATTACATTATTATCAAATACAACGGATGATCCATTAATAAATGCTGTATACTCTACAGGTACGCTGTCATAGCTTTGATTTTTATAAATTGTAAATGTAATCTTAGCAAAATCAGCTCTCTGAATTCCAATATTTTTAACCTGCCCTGATAAAACGACATTTTGACTTTCATCTTTTTGCTCTGTAAAATCACCTAATAAAATAACTTGTGCAGAATGCTGATTAGAGATTTCGTTAATACTGTTATTAATTTCATTTTCTGCATTTAATTCGATAAATGTCTCATCTTGATCTAAAACGGTAACAGCCTGATCTACAACTCTAATAATTGTTTCTTTATCAACTGCCAATGTACCTATTAATGTTTCTAATTGAATAGAGGTATCATCTTGAAAAGTAATATTACCATATAAAATACTACCATTAGTTAATAAAATTTTCTTACTAAAAAATGCAAAAGGACTTCCTAATGCTGATGATTGTGCCTGATATGAATTAAGTAATTCTTCTAAATATTTAACACGCGCAGATAAATCTTGTATTGATTTATCGCTATTGATTAAATCAATATCAGGAATAACATTTTCAGAATTGGAGTTTGCGATAGTATCTATTGATTCTTCAATTTTTGAATTATCTAACTGTGTGCTTTTGAGATTTTTTTTAGTAGCACAATTTGTTCCAATAAATAAGGACAAAAATAAGATGCAAATTTGCTTGGTATTAGTTTTCAAAATTAATTCCTTATGTTTTTGCTTACATTTTACAAAATAAGCATAGTAGAAAGTATTAATAATATGACTCAAATAACAAGTAATATCTAACTATTTTTATTATTAAATTATATATGTATTTGTTAAAAAAAATATGTTACTTAATTTATAAAATATGTTACTTAATTTATTAAAATCAAAAATTCATCGGGCAGTTGTAACGGAAGCCAATTTAGACTATATTGGATCTATCAGCATCGATGAAGCTCTAATGAAAGCGGCCAACATTAAAGAATTTGAAGCCGTCCATGTATTAAATATATCAAATGGCGAAAGGCTGATTACGTACGCCATTAAGGCCAAAAAAAAATCTGGCGAAATATGTGTTAATGGAGCGGCGGCACATTTAGCTCAAAAAGGTGATTTAGTGATTATTGTTGCATATTGTATGATAAATGACGAACATGTATCTCAACATCAACCAACCATTGTGCATGTTAATCCAAAAAATCAAATTGTTTAGTGAAAAAAATAACTATACAAGATATTAAAGATTTTAAAAAACTAGATTGTCCTTTTGCAACCTTAACGGCTTATGATTTTTGTACTGCTCAAATTTTAGATGAGGCAGAAATTCCGCTAATTTTAGTTGGAGACAGCGCATCAATGACTGTGTATGGATACAACACAACCGTACCGGTGACAATGGAGGAAATGCTTTTAGTTATAAAGGCTGTTATGCGCGGGGTGAAATCTTCTTTAGTTGTAGCAGACATGCCTTTTTTATCTTACCAACCATCCATTGAAGAAACTATTAAAAATGCAGGTATATTAATAAAAGAAGGTGGTGCTAATGCTGTAAAACTAGAGGGCGGCGAACATATGGCGCCTAATATTCAAGCGTTGGTTAATGCTGGAATACCTGTCCTCGGTCATGTTGGACTGATGCCGCAATCAGTGAATCAAACTTCGGGCTATAAAATACAAGGTAAAACAAATATGGCTGCAGAACAAATTGTAAGGGATGCAAAAGCAGTTGAAAACTCTGGTGCATTTGGGGTTGTTTTAGAGTGTATTCCTGAAACTTTGGCAACACAAATTACCAAGGAATTATCAATACCAACAATTGGCATTGGATCAGGTAATACATGTGATGGACAAATACAGGTCTTCCATGATATCCTTGGATTAACAAAAAACAAACCTCCAAAACATGCTAAGCAATATACAAATTTATATACAACGATTTTAGATATTGTAAAAAAATACCAAAAAGATATCAATCAATTATAATATGGAAATAATCAAAACGGCTGATGAATTTGTTAATTGGAGAAGCAAACAATCAGGTTCTATTGGCTTTATTCCAACTCTTGGTGCCTTACATGATGGACATATGTCTCTTATTAAAGAATCTCAGAAAAATTGCAAAATTACAATCGTATCCATTTTTTTAAATCCAACTCAATTTTCTGCCAATGAAGACCTTGATTCTTATCCAAATACACGCAAACAAGACATCTATAATCTTAATTGTTTGAATGTTGATGTTTTGTTTCTACCCAATGAAACAGAAATGTATCAAAATGTTTGTGATGTCAATGTGCCTTCCAGTGAATTATTTAATAAGCTAGAGGGCAAATCAAGACCACATTTTTTTTATGGCGTAACAACGATTGTAGCTAAACTATTCAATATTATACAGCCAACTCATACTTTTTTTGGTCAAAAAGATGCGCAACAACTTATCATTATAAAAGAAATGATTATGAATATGAAATATCCTATTACCCTAGTATCCTGTCCTACCATAAGAGATAAAAATGGATTAGCATTAAGCTCTAGAAACAGCTATCTAAATGATAATGAACAACAACAGGCTGCAATAATTCACCAAAGCTTAATGAAAATCAAAGAAAAAATTAATCAAGGAATATTTAATACGAATGAGTTAAAAAATATATTTAAAAAAAATATAATTACAAACCGTAATATAAACATTGATTACATTTCTATTGCTGATATGAAAACATTAAAAGAAGTTGATAAAATCCAAGATCAAAAAGTTTTGGTTAGTGCTGCTGTTTTTTTTAAAAATGTGCGATTAATTGATAATTTTATTTACTGATTATCAGACACATAATGAGTGCCCCTACTTTCTCTAGCCTCTATGCTAGATGCTATAATGGCCAATGCTGTTTGTGCGCCATTTCTAAGAGCAATAATATTTTTATCTAATTTGCTATTTTGATAAAATTTTTCTACATCTGACTGCAAATTACGTAAAATATGCATGGCTGAATGTAATTTTTCTTGTGACCTTATTAAACCACCTAAATTCCACATTGTATTTTTAATTGTTAACCACTCTTGAGCAATATGAGAAATATCAACTGTAGCGATACCCTGTTGCCATTCACTTATTAATGGAAAATAATCTCCATCATCTTTATTTTCTATAGCATCTTGACCGGCAAAATGTCCCCAAACTACACATTCTAACAGAGATGTACTAGCCAAACGATTGGCTCCATGAAGCCCGCTACATGCTATTTCGCCAACAGCATATAATCGTTTCAAAGAGGTTTTGCCTACTAAATTCACGCCTACACCACCACAACTGTAGTGTGCTGCAGGAACAATGGGGATGGGCTCCGAAGCCATATCAATTCCTTTTGAAAAACAATATTTGTAAATTGTGGGAAATCTATTTTGAATCCAACTGCTATCTCTATGTGATATATCCAAAAACATGCAATCCATATCATTGTTAATCATTTCTGTATGAATTGCGCGAGAAACAACATCACGTGGAGCAAGATCTCCAAGCCTATGGTAAGCATGCATAAATTCTTTACCATTTGTATTGATAAGCTTACCACCCTCCCCTCTTACCGCTTCTGAAATTAAAAATCTACCGCTTGGATGATAAAGCGCTGTTGGATGAAATTGAATATAATGTAAATTAAAACAACGTGCACCTGCACGCCATGCCATAGCAACCCCATCTCCGGTTGCTTCCTTGGGATTAGTTGTATGCATAAACAATTGACCAAGTCCACCTGTAGCTAAAATTGTTTTAGATGATAAAATAGATATAACTTCATTATTTTGATTTAAAACCATTGCACCAAAACACGCAGGCTTTTTATAAATATCAGTTGATATAGTTGAATGGTGAGAAAATGTCAACAAATCAATAGCTGTATGATTTATTAAAATTTCTACATTCTCTAATTTTTGTAAATACCGCAAAGCTGATTGATGAATACTTAGCCCTGTTTTATCTTGATTATAAATAACCCTTGGATCACTATGTGCACCTTCTGCAACACGCTTTAATTCATCGCCATCTTGATCAAACTGTGTTTTAAGGGTATCAAATAAAATATTTTTTACTAGCCTGGGGCCATGCTTACATAAATGATCTACAGCCTCTTCCCAGCAATGGCCAGCGCCTGCATTTAAAATATCATTTTTTAATTTTTGAGGGGAATCATTAAGGCCCTGATATACAATCCCTCCCTGCGCCCATGGAGTATTCCCTGATTGCAAGGAGTCGGTCTTTGTAATAATCGTAATTTGTTTACCACTTTGTGCTGCTGTAATTGCGGCAGTCATGCCAGCTAAACCAAAGCCTATAATAAGAATATCTGTTTTTTGTTGTTTCATTTTACATCTAAACTTATATCTTTACTTTTAATGTTGTGGGTAAGCGATCCCATTGAAATACCACTGACTCCATCAATACAAAAATCTGGCAAAGTATCAGCTGTGATACCACCTGAAAGTTCAACATACATATTAGCGCCTTTGGGATGTAGCCTAATATTTTCTAATACATCGGGCAAAACATCTGGTTTAAAATTATCCAATAAAATAGAATTTGCATCTGATTCTAATGCAATGCTTAACTGGTCTATGGTATCAACTTCAATTTGAATATTCTTATCTGGGTTTAATACTTTAGCTCTTGAAACTGCTTGTATTATATCAGGACTACCAATCAAATGATTATCTTTAATCATAACTGCCTCTTGAAGGCTAAATCGATGATTGGTGCCGCCGCCAATTGCAACTGCGAATTTTTCAAATAACCGAAGACCTGGAGTTGTTTTTCTCGTATCTAATAATTCTATCTTGTGTTTTTGGGTAATTTGTGATAGTTTGAAAGTTGTACTGGCTATACCGCTTAAGCGTTGAATTAAATTTAAAACAACGCGTTCTTTTTTTAAGATGCTAGAAATAGCTCCACTCATCGTTGCAATAATATCACCTGTATCAAGATTTTCGCCATCATTTACAATATGATCAATCTTACAATCTATAAAACCCTGAGTAATAATTTCCTTGCCAGCAAAAACAAGGGGTTCTTTTGCTACAAACACTGCGTTGGCAATATCATCAGATATTTGTGTTGATCTGGTGGTAATGTCGTTATTAATACAATCTTCAATAAAAAATTCTTCTAGCTTGTGCTTAACAAATTCAGGGGACAAATAAGTATATTGCTTAAATCGGGTCATACAATTTCAAGCATTTTATTTAAGGGTTTCAGTGCCCTGAGTCTTATGTCTTCATCTAACGTAATCTCATATTGCAAATTTTCTAATGAATCAACAATTTTTTCCATTGTATTAAGTCTCATATGTGGGCATTCATTGCACGCACATCCCGTATTGCTTGGGAGAGGAATAAATATTTTTGATGGATTGTTTTTTTGCATTTGATGAATTACACCTGGCTCTGTTACAATAATATGTTCTTGCTCTTCAGAGCTTTGAACATATTTAATAATAGCACTTGTAGAGCCAATAAAGTCTGCATGAATTAAAATATTTTCATCACACTCTGGATGAGCTAAAACAGAGGCATTAACATTTTTTGCTTTGAGGGTTACCAGTGCTTTTTCAGAAAAAATCTCATGAACTTGGCAAGTTCCATTCCACAGCACCATATCTCGTCCTGTTTCCTTTATCATATATTGACCTAAGAGCCTATCAGGCGCAAAAACAATTTTTTTATCTTTAGGAATAGATTCTATAACTTTTTTTGCATTAGCCGATGTACAGATAATATCTGACATAGCTTTCACATCTGCTGAACAATTAATATATGAAATTACCACATGATTAGGGTACTGTTTTAACCAGTCACTAAATTTATCTGGTGGTGCACTATCTGCAAGCGAACAGCCTGCATCCATATCAGGAAGTATAACTTTTTTAGAAGGATTAACAATTTTTGCAGTTTCGGCCATAAAATGCACTCCACAAAATAAAATAACATCGGCATCTGTAGTAGAAGCTTTACGCGATAGCTCTAGGCTGTCTCCAACAAAATCAGCTATATCCTGAATCTCTGGCTCTTGATAATAGTGAGCCAAGATAACAACATTATGTTTTTCTTTTAATTCTTTAATACGAGCAAGCATTATTCTCCATTTAAAATATTATCAATAAAAATTACGATATCAACAATATTTAAAGCTCCATCCAAATTTACATCTCCGCTTTGTGCACCTGCAATAAAACCAGCATCGTCAAAACCATCTTCATTTTCATCTGAGATAATATTTGGTATTATCGCTACCGTTCTAATCATCCTTTGGGCCGCATTACCATCCGCATCTAAGCAATCATAGTGTATTTGATACATGTCAGGTATAGCCATATTTACAATCTGTCCACTAATTTCAACCGCATCTGAAATATTTCCATCTTCGTTATCATAGCACTGTGCCCCAGGGTCTACATATTCGGCACCACTTTCTGTTTCAAACAATAAAACAGAGCCTTCATTAAGTGTAATTGTTGGATATTGGTCACACCAACCATCACTATTATTATCAAAACAAGTAATTAGTTGCGGTAATACTGTCAATAAAAATGAAGCTGAGTGTGTGGCATTTCCATCGCTCACTGTAACAACAATCTGTAGAGTTACGTTAGGCTCTTGTGGTGTGATTGTTAAAATATTACCATTGATATTTGCGGTCGCGTTTCCTTCTGAAATGGTTGCCGTATATATAAGCGCATCGCCATCAACATCATTCGCTGTTAAGGTATATAAAAACGCTTCTCCATATTGGATTTGCGCATCAGCAATATTATTAAGATAGGGCGCATCGTTCACTGCATTGACAGCTAGATTAATTGTTCCTATATTAGAATTAGACTGACCATCATTAGCAATAAATGTAAATGTATCCATACCATGATAATTAACATTTGGGATATAGGTGGCCATTACTCCTGATAGTGTTAGCGTGCCATGAATTGGAAAATCATTAATAGTAAAACTTAGCGCATCTCCATCAGCATCAGATGCAGGTAAATAAATAGTAATAATATTATCTTCGTCTAATGTATATGTTGCACTTTCTGCAATAGGCGTGTTATTATTATTTGAGCCTACTATATATAAATCAAAGGTATTATTTAGGTCTCCTATAATTTCATAAGACACAAATGACAGCGTTTCTGATATATTATATATCATATTATCAGCTTCTGAATAAAACTGAAACTCAATGATATCACCGAAGCTGTTATGTGAATACGCCTGTATTAAAAACGCATAACCTCCACCTAGAAAGGGGGGAACTTCTGCTGCTTCTGCAACACCAACACACTCGCCGCCACTAAACGCTCCTACTATATCCGACTCCCACCCTGTATCTTCAGAACCATCAAATACTCGAGCTGTTATAGACATTACATGCTCAAACTCTAACGGATCAAGGGACCAGCCTGGATTGGTGTTGAGTGCAGAACATCCCTCTTCTATGGGCTCGCCAATATATCCCGATGCTGGAAAGCCATAAGTGCCTTCAATACATGCATTTGAAAAATTAGTATCAAAAAATATAGCCCCATATAAAATAGCCCCTGATAAATTAGCATCTGTAAAATCTGCTGCGCCAAGTCCTGCTCCAGATAAATTAGCATCTGTTAAATTAGACCCTATAAAGGTTGTCCAAGTTAAATCAGCGTCTATTAATATAGCATTGATGAGATTAGATCCGGAAAAATTAGATCCTGTTAAATTGGCACTTGTTAAATTTGCACCAAAAAAATTGAATTCAGATACGTCCATCCACGCAATATTCGCATCTTCTAAATCGCAATATTCCAAATTAGGACTATATTGTTGCCAATTATTTGCATTACAGTCCTGAGTATATAATACAGAGACCGCAATAAATATAAAAAAAACATGTCTCATATCTGTTCGTTTCCTTATAGCTTAATCGCCACTTAAAATCATATTAATAATCTATACAATCTAAAAGGTCATCATTAGGAACACAATAACCCATCCTTCAGTTATGTGAAAACCTTAAACTCACTATTATAGTTATACAAGCTATTAATTGCCTCATCTTCTTATCCTGTTTCTGAATAAAATATACATTATTTTATATATTCAATGTTATCAGTAAATACTCCATCAATATCTGCGCGATCCAAGATATTTTTATCATTAATGGTATAGCTATTAATTCGCATGCCTTTTTTGCGTGCCCACTTCACAATCCAATGATTAAGCATAGAATAATGAATATGTAAATTCTCTGGTTGCACACGAAACATCCAAATCATATTATCCCAGCCATGAAATAATCGCTTTCTATTATATAAAAAACCTATCACTGTTTCGGGACGTTGTAATCTAAGCCTCATTAAAATCAGGGGATTAAAACTGGAAATAATACACTTATCATCAATTTGATGTTTATTTAAAAAATCAATAAGAGGCGTTAAAATATCATGGCCTTTAAAAAACCCATCAGATTTAATTTCAATATTAAATACTTTAACATAGTCAAAAAGAGGGATAATATCGTTAAGCGATGGGATGTAGACCCCTTGAAGCTGGTTTTCGCTACCCTGAAGTGTTACTGCCTGTAGCTCTACTAACGTAAGCGTACTAATTTTATCAGACTGATCGCTAAGCCTTGAAAGATCAGAGTCGTGAAAAACCACTATTTGTCCATCAGCTGATAGTCGTATATCAAGCTCTAGTCCATCTACTTTTTGATCAATAGCCTTTTGAAATGAGGGCAATGTGTTTTCTGTAATAAGTGCAGGCGATCCCCTGTGTCCAAAAACCAAAGTTTGTTCTTCATCATAAAAGGGTTGACAATTTTTTTTCCACTGCCAAAAAAATATTAAATAAATAATATAGAACAAAACAAAAGATGTTATAACTAATAAAACAATAGACATATTATAAGTTTTTATTTAATATAGTTGATATTATCGATAAAATAATGGCCACCAAAACATCATATATCGGTTCAGCGCCAGGTACTCCAAAGTTCCATGCTGCAACTAAAAATAACCATAATAAAAATATTTTTTGATTTTTTTTCATAAATATTTAGTATAAATAGTTATTCAAACTTATTTTAAATTATGTGACGAAACAACAATGTTTATAATTTGTGAATAACTAAATAATGAATAATAACACTAACTGGAAAAACTTTTTAGCGGCTATTAAAGAAGAATTATCGGGCCAAGCATATCAAACCTGGTTTGAATCTATTAGCATGGTTGATGTTGATGACACAGAAATTACTATTGAGGTTCCTAATCGATTTCACTATGAATGGTTAGACTCTAAATATAAAAAATTAATACTATCTGCCTTAAAAACCGCTTTCAATAAAACTCTTTCTGTTAAATATAGTGTAATTATTGATACCAAAACACCCAGTGTTAGTTCTCAGTTAGATGGGCCGAAAAAAATTGATGATCTTATCCCTAGAAAATATCATCGTGCTTCACAATTAAACCATAGATATACCTTTCAAAGGTTTGTTGAAGGCAGGGGCAACCAGTTTGCAAAGGCGGCAGCTAGTTCCGTAGCAGACTCTCCGGGTCAAACACCTTTTAATCCCCTGTTAATTTATAGTACACCAGGTCTTGGCAAAACACATCTTCTACAGGCTATTGGCAATCATATTTTAAAAACTTCAAAAGATACCAGGGTGGTTTATGTGACGAGTGAAAAGTTTATGTTGGATTTTATTTCTTCAATTCAAAACAACAAATCAACAGATTTTGCCCAATCATATAGAAATAACGATGTTTTATTATTAGATGATGTTCAATTTTTTCAAACCAAAGAACAGACGCAAGAACAATTTTTCCACCTATTTAATGATTTATTTCAACAAGGCAAGCAAATTGTACTAACAACCGATAGACATCCTAATGAATTAACGGAATTAAAACAAAGGCTTGTCTCTCGATTTCAATCAGGGTTAATTGTAGACATACAACCTCCGGATTTAGAAACACGAATTGCAATTTTAATGAATAAGGCAAAAAGCGAAAAATTGGACATTCCTTATGATGTTACAGAATTTATTGCATCATCTATAACAGAAGATATTAGATCTATGGAGGGTGCACTAGTAAAGCTGCTCGCTCTAGCGTCGCTTAAAAAAGAAGATATTACAATCGAGTTAACTAGAAAGGTAATTCAGGACCTTGTTGGCAAAACAGCCTTTTCGCAACTATCTCTAAAATATATTACAACAACTGTAGCACACTCATGCAATGTCCCCATTAAACCCGTTTTAGGACAATCAAGAAAAATGGAGCTTGTCAATGCTCGCCATATTGCTATGTTCTTGTGCCGCGAAATGACATCTTCATCTCTAATTAATATTGGAAAATATTTTGGTGGGAGGGACCATTCAACCGTAATCCATGCCTGTAAAACAATAGAAGACAGGTTGCAAAATGATGCTACTTTTGAAAAACAATTAATAGAAATTAAAAACCAATTAACATAGAGGAGAATAAAAAATATGGCTAATAATATTTTGGTGATAGATGACGATATAGAATTAACAGAGCTGCTGGATGAGTTCTTAAACTCTCACAATTATCATGTTTCCACATTTAATAATCCTTTAAAAGGAGTAGAGGCGTTATTTAAAAAATCAAACCAGTCATATGATTTGGTAATTTTAGACATTATGATGCCAGATCTGGATGGTTTTCAGGTATTACGTCGAATTAGAGAGTCTTCCAATGTGCCTGTCATTATGTTATCAGCTAAAGGGAAGGTGGCTGATAGGGTTGTGGGCCTAGAGCTGGGAGCCGACGACTATTTAGGCAAGCCGTTTGAACCTCAAGAACTATTAGCTAGAATTCAATCAATATTACGTCGCGTAACATCATCTAATTCTTTGGTTGATATTATTGAATTTGAAGGCTTGTCTGTTAATAAAATCAAACAAGAGGTGCTTGTAGATAATAAGCCAATTAATTTATCAACTGCGGAGATGGAAGCGCTAATGTTGTTTGTTGATAATGCAAACGCTCCTCTTAGCCGTGATTTTTTAGTTGAAAACCTCAGGGGAATAGAATGGAAAACTTGTGATAGGTCTGTCGATGTTTTGGTGAGTCGATTGCGCACCAAGCTGGGAGAGTCTCCATCTAAAACCCGATTTATTATTACGGTTCATGGGGTTGGGTATCGTTTTGTGGGGGTAAAAAAAGATAGTGATTAAAAAACTTATAAAACAATTTACCTCTTGGTTTCACAAAACTTTTGTTTGGTGGTTTTATAGTTTATTTGGGCGATTAGGAATTTTGTTTTTCTTAGCTGCGTTTTTATTGGTTTTTTTAACCTATTATACTGTGAATTGGGCCGTTACAGATAAAGATAATATTTTAGACGTACATGACGCCTATTACCATTATCAGTTTGTGCAATCGTGGGGAGATGCCCTAGACACCAATGCAATTGCCCAAGAGCTAACCAATCTTAAGTTAAGGGGTGCAATATTTTTTATTGATGCGGATACTCTTTGTAACGATACAAATTATATAGTTGATTATAAAAAAGAAAACGATTTAACCTACTGGTCTAATATTGACGAGCCCTTTTCGTTGTGCGATTATGTTAGCTATCAAGATTCAGACTATTTAAGCCAAACCCATAATGTTCTCTTCCCTGAACTTGTTTCTTTTGGAGATATTTACATGGGCACAGAAATATATCCCGCATCTGTAATTGAGAATCGGCCTTGGCAAATATTGCTAGTGGTAAACTCTCCTTACCCCAAAGAATGGATAACTTTTTTACCCGTGATTATTATTTCTGTGCTTTTTATGTTGTTATTATATTTAATTGTTTCAAAATTTTTACAACCCATTCGATTAATGCAACAACGAATCCATGCCCTTAAAAAAGGTGATTTAGATTCAACAATTCTTGTCTCCGGCAAAGATGAGCTCGCTATGCTATCTCAAAACTTTAACAACCTCACACAGCAGGTGAAAAACCTGTTAAGTCAAAAAGATCGGCTTTTATCAGAAGTAAGTCATGAGCTTGGCACTCCTCTGGCGAAAATCAAACTCTTAATTGAAATGATTAATCCCCAAAAAAACAAATTGGCAAACACAAAGAATGTGGTTGAAAAGTTAAATTCCATAGATACGCATGTAGACTATTTAGATTCTATTATTAAAAATGTATTAATTTCTGATAAACTGGCAATGCCTTATACCAATTTAGAAATTGAAAATATTAAAATTAACCAATTAATCAAACAAGCTCTGGAATTATCAAAAAACAAAAACATCAATTATTCAGAAGACGACTCCTTTACCGTAGCGTGCGATGTAGTAAAAATGTCAATTGTTATTAGAAATCTTTTAGATAATGCACGAAAATATGCTCCATCTAAAAAACCGGTAGAAATACATGTTGTGCGCAATAAAAGCATAACCCAAATATCTATACGTGATTTTGGGCCTGGAATAAGCGAAGATTTAATTAATAATATTACCAAACCATATGTTCGTGGAAAAAATCTTAAACAACCAGGCTTTGGCCTTGGGCTATCAATTTGTAAAAAAGTATTAGCCTCTCACAATGGCGCTCTAAACATTAAAAATATAGATGGCGGCGGGGCCTGTTTTATGATCAGTTGGGATAGTAAGCAATTGGGGGAAAATTAATATATGCAAACATACAGTCTAAACAAGGTTATTTTAATTGGCAGGTTGGGTGGGGAGCCCAAGGGAAGATATACGCAAAAAGGCGTTCCTACCACATCTTTTTCAATAGCCACCAATGAAAGATGGAAAGAATCATCTGGAGAAGGGTGGCAAGAACATACAGAGTGGCACAATATTGTGGCGTGGGGCAAGCTTGCCGAATTTAGCGCTGAAAATCTACATAAAGGACAACTGATACAGGTAGAGGGAATGTTACGAACACGAAGCTGGCAAGATGATAAAAAAAATACACACAAAACAACTGAAATTTTATGTTCTCAAATTGTTCCACTTGAAAAAACCCCAAATAAAAAATAGTTACAATTTGTAATATTTTTTTCTTTGAGCGTATTGGTTTCTATCTTTATATTGTGATTAGAGTATAGTTTTGATGTAATATAAAATTATGAATACTGTATATAAAATATTAACATTTGTTGGAATTTTGGGTGCTTGTGCTTTTGCGAGAACTTCTAATAGCTTTAATTCTTTAGATAGTTTTTTTGAACAATATCAATCATCGACAAAGCCTGTGTTTCAAGAGAGCAGAGCGGAAGATGGTGCTGATTCTTTAAAATGGAAAAGAAGACATAAGCGTAGAAAAAAAGCTCCAAACAGAAGGCCTAAAAGAGGAAAGTAGCCGCTAAAATATTGTGATATGCTTAATAAGGGCTACGGCCCTTTTTTTATACCATGACAAAAAACGAAACCCCTAGTTATACCGATTTAGAAGTAGTAAACAACGAATATGTTGATAGCGATTATGAAATTAATATTGAAATTCCTGAATTTAATGCTGTTTGCCCAAAAACAGGTTTGCCTGATTTTGGCACAATATATATACAATACACTCCGCATAAACATATAGTTGAATTAAAATCTTTAAAGCTGTATATTGTAAAATATAGAAATGTGGGTATTTTCCATGAACATGTTACTAATAAGGTTTTAAATGACTTTAAAAAGGCTTGTAAACCAAAAAAAATTACAGTTAGGGGCGATTTTCATCCCCGTGGAGGCATTAAAACTATTGTAACAGCAAAAAAGTAGCCATTTTTATATAATTAATCATTAAATTAGCTGGCGTAATATTGGAGAGTTCTTTATGAAAACAACGAAACATATTAGTAATAGAAAAAGAAAAAATAAGCATGGATTTAAAAGCAGGATGGCAACTAAATCTGGGCAAAACGTTGTTGCTGCAAGAAGAAAAAAGGGCAGAAAACGTATAACTGTTAGTTCTTGAGTCAATATAATTCATTATATAAATTTCAAGACTTACTAAGTTCTTCTAGGCGATTCACATGTAAGCGTAATGTTCTTTTTACATATAGCCTGTCCAATGATAAATATTTATATTTAATGGTTAATAAAAGCTATGGCAATGCGCCAAGCAGAAATGTGTTTAAGCGACGTGCTCGCTTTTTATTTAGCCAATTACTTAAAAAATACCCCGATAAAACAATTGGGATAATGATAAAACCATTACGACAAAACATTTCATATGATTTATTAAAGCAGAGTTTTAGTCGTCTGGAAAATCAAATTAACTTAGAGAGTAGTTTATTTTAAAATTATGGCGGAACTAAAAAAAACTTTTTTAGCTGGCTTTAGCGTATTAATGGTATTGTTGTTAGCTCCCTACTATCTACAGTGGATTGGATACAATGATGCCGACAATGACGCTCAGGTCCAAATTGATATATTAGAAGATAAACAAAACATCACAAAAGAATTATATAAGAGCAATAAAGATGATTTTGAATTGCCGCTCGCTACAGATTCTTTACTAATTAAGGAGCAAGGAGGGGTGTCTGAAAAAACCTTTTCCCTTTCTACAGAGCTCTATGAAACTCAAATTTCTAGTGTTGGGGGTGGTTCTTTAGTGGGTTTTCATTTAAAAAATTATCAAGGAAATTGGGAGGGTTCTAAATACAACGACCAAGGTTTAGTAGAGCTTGTGTCTTATGGGGGTGATAGGCTGTGTGCTCCTTGTGTGTCTTACAATGGCAAAGCCATAGATATCCCTTTTGAAGAGTGTCGTTTAGAGGGTGGGGAACCTCTGTGGTCTTCAGGCCAAACAATAGACTTAACAGAAAATAAAGAGTCTTTTAGCTTAGTTTGTGATATAGCTTATTTTGGTAGTCAAATAACAAAAAAAACGACCTTTTATAGCAACTCATTTGTAATTGATCATAGTATCTCTGCAGTTAACAACAATAAACAAAACCACAAATTTGGGTTAATTTGGGACAAGGGGTTAAATCAAACAGAAGAAAATGTTTATGATGACGTATCTTATTCTGGTGTTAGTTTTTCGGCGAATAAAGAAATTGAAAGCTCTTCTTTTATTCCTCAAAACATTGATGATATAATGGATTCATTTTCCTCTATACAGAGCAACATAGATTGGGCTGCAATGCGAACCAAATATTTTATTTTAGCAGTACTCCCGAAAACATCTCAAGAAGGTTTTGGGCAAGCCTCTTTTACAGGAACAACTAAAAGTATATCTCAGGGGTTATCGTTGGTGCCGGTTTATTCTTTAAACATATCTCAGCGGACACCTATAGCAGGTGATGCTGTTATTTTTCAAACATATTTAGGGCCATTGGATATTGATTATATTAATGAACTTAATACAACCCTAGATAGAATTATGAATTTTGGTTGGTTTATTATACAGCCCTTTAGTCGAGGAATTTTGTGGTTATTAAAGTCTTTATATAGCCTTGGATTAAATTATGGAGTAATTCTTATTTTATTTGCTTTTTTGGTTCGTGTTGTAACAGGGCCTCTTACTAAAAAAAGCTTTGAGTCAACCCAAAACATGCAGGCAATTCAGCCAAAATTAAAAAAAATACAAGATAAATATAAGTCGGACCCTCAAAAGCTCAACGCAGAGATGGTAAAGTTATATAGAGATAATGGGGTAAATCCTTTGGGAGGATGCCTGCCTATGTTGTTGCAAATGCCCTTATTGTTTTCTTTGTTTCTTGTGTTTAGGTCTACCATAGAGTTTAGGGGAGCTCCTTTTATATGGTGGATTAAAGACCTTTCTCTCCCTGATACTATTTTTAATCTGCCCTTTTATATCCCTATTTATGGCGACCAAGTAGCCTTTTTGCCTTTATTGTTGGGTATATCTATGTTTTTAACACAAAAAATGTCTATGGCCAATATGAACACTGGTATGGGACAACAAAAATATATGATGTATTTTATGTCTGCTTTTTTCTTTTTAATCTTTAATTCTTTTCCCTCTGGCTTAAATCTATATTATTTAATTTACAATATACTAAATTATTTACAGCAAAAATCCCTAAAAAAGGCGTAATTATTATGTATAATTTAGATGATGATATCGTGGCCCTGGCAACACTGGCTGGGAAGTCTGCCCTAAACGTCGTTAGAGTTTCAGGAAAATCTTCCTTACAATTATATAAACGTTTAACAAAAAAAAAGAGTGTCCCTAAGCCTAACTACATAACCCTACACGACATCTATAATCCTAAAACAAAAAAACTATTAGATCAGGCCATGGTTGTGTATTATGCCTCGCCTAAAAGTTTCACAGGAGAAGATTGTTTAGAAATTATGACGCATGGCGGGGTTGTTATTGCTAGCCAATTAATTGATGCCTGTCTTTTTTTGGGCGCTAAAGAGGCAATGCCCGGAGAATTTAGTTATAGGGCTTTTATTAACAATAAAATTGACTTGCTTCAAGCTGAGTCTATCTCTATGATTGCCTCCTCTACCAATGACATAGACGCATATTATGCCGTGAACAACACAAAAGGAGGCCTTTCAGAACAAATAAATCAAAGCCATCAAATTATTCAAGATATTATAACGATTGGAGAACATGAACTTGACTTTGATGAGGGAGAGATAACAGAAACAAAATCATCTGAATATTTGACTCAACTGAAAAAAGCGCTAAGCATTGTACAAAAATCTCTTGATCAAAGCTATGTGTTAGAAAACAACCAAACAAATCAAAACATTGTTATTGTAGGACTCCCCAATGTTGGCAAATCCTCTCTTTTTAATGCTTTAATTGGCAAGTCTAAAGCGATTGTAACCAACGAAAAAGGAACCACAAGAGATGTTTTAGAACAGTCAATATATTTAGGTGAACACATTGTCAATCTAATTGATACAGCTGGACTAAGAAAAACTAAAAACAAAATAGAAAAAATTGGCATTAAAAAATCATTAGAAGAAATAGAAAGAGGAGATGTTATTATAATAGTAGATGACAGGGATCCTTCTCTTATTTTTCAAAAAATTAAACACAAAATTAAAAACAAAAATGTTTTATTAGTCCAAAATAAAATAGATGTTGAAAAAAAGAGC
>CETG01119343.1_pt1 | contig 19859 bp, 21 predicted proteins | sample 361471 | NCBI WGS metagenome assembly CETG01 (sample SAMEA2622696, study PRJEB7988) | marine metagenome | isolation source: saline water (ENVO:00002010), including | reverse complement strand
CAAAGCAGAACAATTAGATTACCAGTGCATTTATATGAAACAATTTCAAGAATCAAAAAAACCACCAAGGTTTTAAGCCAAGAGTTTGGAAGGAAACCTTCTGAGGAAGAGATCGCAGAGAGCATGGAAATGACAATTGAGAAGCTAAGATTCATAGCAAAAAGTGCTCAATTACCAATTTCACTTGAGACACCCATAGGGAAAGAGGAAGATTCCAGATTAGGAGACTTCATTGAAGCAGATATAGAAAATCCAGATCAAGATGTAGCCAAGAATCTATTAAGAGAGGATTTAGAAGGCGTACTTGCTACTCTTAGCCCAAGAGAGAGAGATGTTTTGAGACTTAGATATGGATTAGATGATGGCAGGATGAAAACATTAGAAGAAATAGGACAAATCTTTGATGTTACACGAGAACGGATAAGACAAATTGAAGCCAAAGCACTTAGGAAGTTAAGGCATCCCAATAGGAATGGAGTTCTAAAAGAATATATAAAATTATCTTAAGCCTTACTTATTCTTAGATTGATAGACATGCCAATTCAATAATAAGCAGTTTGCCAAGGAAAAAGTTCCATCAAACTAATAACGGATTACTAAATACTTCGATTTTCGTGTATTCCAGTGATTAATGTAAATAGGTTGATTTTTTTCTTATGAGCCTAAACCAACTGCGCATCGCCTCTCGCCGAAGCCAGCTGGCCATGGTGCAAACCAACTGGGTAATGGCTCAGCTTAAAAAAGCACACCCATTACTCGAAATCTCAGTTGAGGCAATGGCTACTCAAGGAGATAAAATCCTTGATGTTGCCCTTGCGAAAATAGGTGACAAAGGTCTCTTCACTAAAGAATTAGAGGCTCAAATGCTTGTTGAAAGAGCTGATATTGCTGTCCATTCTCTAAAAGATCTTCCTACCAACCTACCCAAGGGGCTAATGTTAGGTTCAATAACTAAAAGAGAAAACCCTGCAGATGCATTAGTTGTAAATGAAAAGAATAAACCGTTTAAACTCGAGACAATGCCTGAAGGTTCAATAGTTGGAACAAGTTCATTGAGACGTTTAGCTCAATTAAGAAATAAATTCCCAAAATTAATCTTCAAAGATGTTCGTGGAAATGTTATTACGCGCCTTCAAAAACTTGACATGGGAGAATATGATTGTTTAATCCTTGCAGCAGCGGGTCTTAAAAGATTAGGTTTTGAGAATAGAATTCATGAAGTTATTTCAAATGAAATTTCATTACATGCTGTAGGTCAAGGTGCTTTAGGAATTGAATGCTTAAGTAATAAACCAGAAGTGATTAAAGTAATAAAAAGCCTTGAGCATAAAGAAACATCAAAAATGTGCCTTGCAGAGAGGTCATTCCTTAGAGAACTAGAAGGCGGGTGCCAAGTACCTATTGGAGTCAACAGCAGAATTGATGATTCCAATAACCTAACTTTAACTGGTATGGTTGCCAGCTTAGATGGCAAGACATTAATAAAGGATGAAAAAATAGGCTCATCAAATGAGCCTGAAAATATTGGGATAGCACTAGCTGAATCATTGAAAGACAAGGGTGCAGAGAAAATATTAAATGAAATATTCGAGGCTTTCAGAGATTAATCAGTAGACTATATTTTGAAGAAAATAAAAATCAACTAATCAATCAACCTTGGTTCAATTAAATCAAGATACCTTTGTTCACAGCTCTTGATGATCTCTATAGCCTTCTCAATTCCAAAAAAGCCATTAACCTTGCATGTACCAGGCTTTTTAAGGTCTTTATAGTGCTCCCAATAATAAGTAGTTTCATCAATCCAATGTTTACCAAGTTGTTCAAAAGTATTTATATGATTCATTCTCTTATCATCAGCAATCACAGCAATCACTTTGTCATCAACTTCTCCTCCATCATCAAAAGTCATTATTCCAATAATTCTTGCCTCAATTAACGATCCTGGGATCAACGGTTCAGTAACTCCAACTATCTCCACATCTAAGGGGTCTCCATCCTCATCCCACGTTCTGGGGATACAGCCATATGCAAAAGGGTATGACAAAGAAGAGTAGCCAACCCTATCAAGTTTCAGATGGCCCGTTTCAGTGACCAACTCATATTTGTTGATTGTATTGGAATTTAATTCAACAATTGTATTTAGAAGAGATTTCTCCTCATTAACAAATGCTGGCAAAATGTGCAGAAGATTAGGCATGCTCCTACTTGGTGCTTGATCGATGTTGGCCATTCCTAAATACAAAATCTAATTAAACATTTTACGAGGCCTCGATCAATTTCTGAACTTTCTCTTCTAAATATTGCAAGAAAATATCGCTAGAGAGATCTTTTCCCGTTACCTTTTTAACCAATTCCTCAGCATTCATTTTGCGCCCAATGGGATGGACTTCGCTTCTCAACCATTTCAGAATTTCTTTCTCTTGCCCTAACTCAATTAAAGAATCTATAGGATCGCATCGATCATTTGCAAAGCTTTTTAAACAATTTCCCATTGCTTCAGAGATTTGAGCACTAATTAAGTGACCAAGTAGATAAGAAGGGAAATAACCAAATTGCCCCTCGCTCCAATGAACATCTTGCAAACAACCTTCTCGATCAGTCTTTATATCCAATGAAATAAACTCCTTATATTTTTTGTTCCATTCATTGGGCAAATCTTCTACTTCAAGTCCTTCCTCAACTAAAGCAAACTCAAGTTCGGTTCTTATCATTATGTGCAAGGCATAACTCAATTCGTCAGCCTCTACTCGATTTAAGCCAGGCTTGAGTGGATTCATCTCTCTCCATAGATCCACCTCACTTTTAAACGGAGCTCCTAATTCAGCAAATTTCTTCCAAAATCTCTTGCTAAAAGCTCTACTTCTAGCAACTCTATTTTCCCAAAAGAGCGACTGACTTTCATGCAGTCCCATTGAAGTAGCTTGCCCAAGTGGCCATGCAAACCACTGATGGGTTTGATCTGGCAACCCCTGTTCATATAGAGAATGTCCCCACTCATGAGCAGTTGCTAAGAAACAAGAAAGAGGTTGACCAGGCACTATCCTGGTTGTAATTCTGTAGTCATTTGGTCCTAAGGTTATTGAGAATGGATGAGGTGATTGTGAATAACATGTTGACTGTTTTTTGCGTCCCCAATGCTGTAATAACTCATCACATAATATTTCTTGGGCACTAGCCGGAAGATCCCACTTTTTCAATAGTCTTGATTGGTAGCTCAATGAACGATCAATTAGCAATGGTATTTTTCTTCTTAAAGGAGAAAATAAATGTTTTAACCTATCCTTTGTAATTCCTGGCTCAAATGGTTGAGCTAATGTTTCCCAGTAACTTCGTTGACTATCTATCTGTCTAGCTTGTTCCCTTCTTAAAAAGATTAAGTTTTTAAGAGCTGGTGCAAATAAACTAAAATCATCTTTTATTTTTGCCTCTTGCCATAAGTTATAACCTCTGGCCTGTTCCATAGCGATATTTACCACTAAGACTGGATCTTGATTCTTCTGACGCTTAAACTCCATTTCAAGCAATTCTATATTCTTAAATTTCTCATTAACTTCTATATCTGAAGAAATATCATCAAATCTATCAATTATTTCAAACTTGGCTTGATTAAGTAAATCTTCAAAGATTTCGCTTGTTTGTCTATCGTGAAGATATTTTGTTACTAACCCTAATTGTTCACCACGCCAATCAGCACCATTCAAAGGCATTTGAGTGTTTTGATCCCAATAAAGAGTACTGTGGATCGAACCCAAAAGCTGGGTTTCTCGTAAGTAAAGGCCCAATTTTTGCCATGCTGATTTAGACAATTGAAATTAGTAACACATATTCAATGTCTAGCATATGTTCCTTTTATGGACATCTAATAAAAAAAGATATTTATTAAGGTCCAGAAAAAGGAATTAGTCGCAGTTATATTTATTGATAAAAAACTATTTATATATTCTTGCATTTATAATGCTAGTTAATAAAAACAAGGTAGTTCGCCAAATAAATAGTTTGGAACAAACAACTTCAGAAATAGATTTTCAAACAAATGGAGAGGGGTTCACTGATATAACTCCTAAAATCAAAGCTTGGATCACAAGTAATAAAATAAATAATGGGATCCTAATCATAAGTATATTGCATACAAGTTGTAGTCTTATAGTAAACGAAAATGCAGATTCAAGAGTTCTCAGAGACCTATCTAAATATATGAAGGCACTAGTTCCAGAGGTTAGCTTTAAATCATTGAATGGTAAGGGTTTCTCGGAATTTTACTCTCATAAAGATGAAGGTTTAGATGACATGCCTGCTCATATTCGCACGGCATTAACAAACACCTCTTTAAGTTTCAGTGTGATTTCAGGTGAACTGGTTTTAGGTACCTGGCAAGCTATTTATCTCTGGGAGCATAGAGACAATAAACATACAAGAAGAATTCAACTACATGCCATAGGTGAACTTAATTCTCCGGAACTAGATACAGAAAGAAGCAACAATATGGCATTAATATCTCGAAGAAACCCTAATAAACTAAACGATTTAATTAAAAACAATACTAATGAAAATGAAAATACAGATATTGACCTTATCGTTGACAGGATACATGAATTAACAGATAATCAACAAAATCAGAAAAACTATCAAGACAAACAATGACTTTACTCCTTGATAAAGAGACCATAAATCTTTTAAAGAAAGAACTCAGTAATTGGCAATTTCAGAAAGATCGTATAATTATTGAACTGTTTTTCAAGGATTTCATTGAGGCATTTGGATTCATGACAAAAACAGCAATAATTTCTGAGAAGATAAATCATCATCCAGAATTGACTAATGTTTATAATAAAGTCAGAATTGAGCTAACTACTCATGATGAGGGAGGCCTAACATTAAAAGATATAGATCTTGCCAGGAGAATAAACTCTATAATAGATAGTTTATAGAGTATAAATAAATAATTACAAGGTTGCTTATTAAAGCGGCAGCAATGTTATTATAATAATAATTAAAAATATCAATATGATTGAGAGAAAATCAATACCTGTAACAATAATAACTGGGTTCCTCGGCTCTGGTAAGACAACTCTTCTTAACCATATCCTTAACAATCAAGAGGGTATCAAAACGGCCGTACTAGTAAATGAATTTGGTGAGATAGGAATAGATAATGAATTAATTGTAGAGACTAGTGAAGACACTATAGAATTAATCAATGGATGTATTTGCTGTTCAATAAACGGAGAACTACTTGAAAGTGTAAAAACAATAATTGATTCTCCCAAGTCTATTGATTACATAATTATTGAGACTACTGGCTTGGCGGATCCTCTTCCAATTGCCTTTACCTTCCTTGGGAGCGAGTTAAGAGAATCAACTAGATTGGATTCTATTATTACTATTGTGGATGCCGAAAATTATAATGAAGAGCTAATTGACAAAGATGTTTCTTCCTCACAAATTAAGTATGGGGATATAATACTTTTAAATAAATGCGATCTGGTTGACAAATTAAAATTAAAAAGGGTCGAAGATCACATCCATTCAATCAAAAAAGATTCACGCATAATAACTACAATCAAAGGCAATGTTTCATTACCTTTGATTTTAAGTGTAGGGCTATTTGAATCAGACAAATTAAATAAATCCAAAATATATTTCGATTCTGATCACATCAATTGTGAACATGAACATGAACATTCTCATCGTAAAGACAAAAAAAGTTCAGAGCTTAATCATAAGAATATGGATCATTCTAATGATTTTGACTCCTATTCATTTGAAAGCAATAAACCATTTTCTCTAAGACAATATCAGAAATTCCTAGATGAGAAACTTCCAAGTAATATTTTTAGGGCTAAAGGTATTTTATGGTTTGAAGAAAGTGATAAAAGGCATATCTTCCACTTGGCCGGTAAAAGGATCTCAATTGAAGACAGTTCATGGAAAGGAGATAAATTCAATCGGCTAATATTTATTGGCAAAGATATAAATAAAAAGGGAATAAATGATGACTTAAATGATTGTATAACAAATCCAAGGTTGACTCATTAATATTAAAAGAATAATGAATTATTTTAATATTAATCAATGTTTAAATCAGTAATTATTTCATGAAAAATCTTCTCAATCGGCTTTCTTTAACAAGCTTAACTAATACTAGACTAATCTTAACTATAATTTCATGCTCAATTGCTATAATAGTAATTTTACCACTTATTGAATTAGTAGAAGAAGCATTATTAGGTTTAAAAAATAGTACATTTGGGCTTGGCCTTGATGGGGGGAAACAGGTTTATGGAACAGTTTGCCTTCTACTGGGAACCGGATTAATTGGCGGAACAATTGGTACAGTAAATGGCTGGCTCCTAGCAAACTGCAGATTTCCAGGAAGAAAAGTTCTTCGCATAACTCAATTACTTCCTCTCGCCACTCCTTCATACCTCTTATCTGCAATTCTTATTGATCTTGGGAGCATTTACTCTGTACGAGTGCATGGTATGGCTTGGGGGATATTGATAATGTCTTTGACCACTTACCCATATGTTTTTTTACTTAGCAATGAAAATTTCTCGATTTCTGGCAAACAGCAATTAGAAGCTTGCAGAAGTCTAGGGATAGGAGCATGGCAGAGTTTCTGGCGAATAGCTCTGCCAATGGCACTTCCAGCCATTGGTACTGGTATAGCTCTCATGGGAATGGAAGTTGTTAATGAACTTGGTGCTGTTCAATTTTTAAACATACCAAGTATTTCTGCAGGAATTATTGAAAACTGGATATCAAATGGAAATCCATCAGGCGCCATAACTTTGGCATTCATAGCCTTAATAATAGTAATGGCTCTTATCGGATATGAAAAAACTCTTAGAGGTAAAAGCAAAAGATGGTCTGAGGGGATTGAAGGAGGAGAGGCTGCATCCTGGGAACTAAAGGGAGTCAGAGCAATATTGGCCCAGCTAATAGCAGCTATACCCCCATTAATTACGCTAGGAGTACCAATTATTTGGAGTCTTATTAACATTGAACAAATAAATCAAGGGTTTAATTTTGAACTCTTAATCCTCTCTCTTCGAAGTTTAGGATTAGCCTTAACAGCCGCTTTCATAACAATTATAGCTGCAATAATTTTAAGTTTAGCAAAAAGATGGAGTAAAAGTAGTTTTATAAAATATTTAACTTTTCTAGCTGGTATTGGTTATGCAATCCCTGGAGCAGTTTTAGCTATAGGTCTTTTTACTTTTAGTGGACCACCATTTAAACTAATCCCAATAATATTATTACTTTGGGGTTACGGGGATAGATTCCTTGCTGTTGCAAAAGGGGGGCTTGATGCAGCATTTGAAAGAACATCTCCCAGTCTAGATGAAGCTGCTACAAACCTTGGATCAGGCTGGAGAAAAGTTTTATTTAAAATTCATTTACCACTTCTAAAAGGTCCAATAGGAGTTGGAATCATTCTTGTTTTTGTAGATACTTTGAAAGAGCTTCCCTTGACATTCGTTTTAAGGCCATTTGATTTTGACACTTTATCTGTTCGCATATATCAATATGCTAGTGATGAAAGAATGGCAGAGTCAATTTTACCGGCAATGATAATCTTAATCTTTGGCTTAATTGCATCAGCATCTTTAATCAAAAATTTAGATCAAAGAAATACAGAAAACAAATCCATATGATTTATATTTTATTAGGTATTCTTAAATTTAAAAATACTGGTGCAATTAAATCCACCGTCGTCACGATAAGTCTATAAAAAAGAATCACCGATAATAATTCAGCTAATGGAACAAGATTTTCGATCCTTAATAATAAAACAGATTCAAAAACACCTACGCCGCCAGGAGCACCTGGAACAATAAGGCCTGCAGTCCATGCTAGAACAAATACTGAAATCCAAAAATGAAAAGACAAATAAGAATCAATTGTAAAAGCACGAAGACAAAGCCAAAAGCCCAAAAATCTAAATAAAATAAATATACTTTCCAAAATTACAGATTTAAATGGATAAACTGAGTTTGTCTTTAAGGAATAATTTTTTTCAATAAATTTATTTTCAACCGAATCTGTGGATTGGAACTTTGAAAAACTTGTTTTATATAGCTTATTAAAAATTATATTTCTTAACGGACTAATATAAATTAAAGTTGGTAGTAAGCTTAAAATCAATAGACCTGATTGCCATCCGCCAAATATAAGCATTAGCAAAGAAGAATTTACCATCAGAAATGGTTCAATACAAACTACTGATACAGCTTTATTGAAATTTAAATATTTAGATAAGATTCGTACTCTCTCGACGAAATGCCATATTCCACCAGGTAAATATTTAAAGATATTTGTTTGGATATGAAGCTTTATTAAATCAATCTCTAAATCATTATATCTCATCCATATAAATAATGACTTCCAAGCTGCAGCATTAAAAAGTAAACTTACAAAGCTAACTAAAAATGATAAGATAAAAAGAGTATAAGTACTGCTATCAATTGTTACTTTACTTATACTTTCTTTGTTCATATAAATAGACTGAGAAACAAAAAATATACTTGCAAAAGTTATTATAAATTTAAATCTAACTTTAATAAATTTTCTTCCTAGAAAATCAAAATTTTGCATTAAATTGACCATTCACTTTCTAATCTAAAATTATTTAATTCTATCAAGATCCTTCTTCTAACTTCTTCAATCGATAAATTATTTTCCTGACTTATTCGGTAAAGGTCTTTTTGCTCCAGTTTATAAGAATAGAATCCATCAGCTTTAAATACCTCCTTAATCATTACCTCTCCAAATGATGTTTTACAAATACCCTCTCTTCTAGGCAGAACCCATCTTCGGAACTCAGCTTCCCTAATACCAATAGTCGTTCCTTTTTTGAACCACAATTCTCGCAATTTAAATGAATTCTCAAGAGTTGACAAAACCTTCATACATATACCTTGGCGCCCCTTTTTCATTTGAATATTGTAAGTAATCACCTCAAGAGCACCAGACAATCTTAGCTCTTCACATAAAGAGGCAATATCCTCCGGCGAGGCATCATCAACAAAAGATTCTTGCACAACTAAATTTTGACATATAAAAGAATTCTCCTTTGATTTTTGAATATCAATATCGATTATTCTTAGGAAATTTGGTCTATCTAATTTCTTATTCCCTAGACCAATTCCTATATTTTGAACAGAGTAAATTTCTGGAAATTCAAAGTAATTAACAAAATGACTTGCTAAGGCTAAGCCTGTAGGGGTTGTCAACTCACCACTTGGATGATTGTTTCCTCCAAGCACCTTGATAGGCTTTCTTCTTAAGATCTCCAAGACGACAGGTACAGGTACAGGTAATAAGCCATGAGATGTATTTACATGGCCTAAACCCAAGGGTATAGGCGAACAATAAATATTTTCTGATTTTAAATATTTTATAGCCGCAGCAAATCCAACGATATTTATCAAAGTTTTAATAGAACCTAACTCATGTAGATGCAAATTCTCAATACTCTGTTCATGAACATTAGCTTCTGATTCGGCTAACAAGTTATAAATAGCAATGACATCATTAAATAAATTTTTCTCTAGATTTGAATTTAAAATTATTTTTTCAATACTCTTCCATGATTTAGCCTTATAGTCTCTTTCACTATGATTAATATTAAATCGAATACCATTAATTCCCTTTGAACTTTCATTCCTAATTTCTAATTTTATATCCCTACATATATCAAATGAATATATCGCAGATTCAATATAATCTAATGGAACGCCTAAGTCTAGAGATGCTGACAAAAGCATATCACCAGATATTCCAGTTGGACAATCTATTAACAAAGCTTTCATTTACAACTTAAGTCAAATTCTTTCAAAAAATAGTTATACATTGATAACATAAATTGCATTATTAATTAAATCTCTTGCCTCCACGAGTAGACATTGGAGCTATAATCTCGAATTGCTCAACATGAAGTTCTTGACAATTTCTTCTAACACTAAGACTAATAAAATGCCTAAGGTTAGATTGAGGAATTTCACCTTTAATTTGTATCTTAAAAGGTATATTTGATTTACCTGGATTCTTATTTGATGGGCGAACTTTAATTACTAATTCCCTTGCTGATGGTTTTGTATAAATAAGTTCTCCTCTAATAGAGAAGAAATCATCACCCTCCTGTAGTTGATCAGACATTCCATTAGATATGTCTTTCTCTTTTGAATCTTCCGAAGATAAAGTACTAGGCTCCCAAATACCAGAGATTTGCAAATGCAAACTATCAAAATCCCTACTTCTAGGATAAACAACCCATAAATGAGGCTTTTCTAAATCAACGTGCCTTTTTAACAAGGCCAAAACTCTACCAAGAATAACTGCCTCTACCTCAACTCCGCTTGAGTCAACAACCTTACCTCTAGTAAAATGATCTAGTTCATTGGGAATATACCTTCCTCTCACGACACCAATAGCTCTGTATTGTAAAGGTTCAGTTACAGGTGGAATAGGATGAGTTCTCATTGTACAAAGGGCAGCGAATAGGCCCATCAATAAATCTAGCTATCATCTAAGAGATGATTTATTAGAATAATTAAATGTCATGATTTAAAAGAAACTTAAATGAAAAATAATTTCAATTAAATATAGCCTCAGCCTCCTTCGAAGGAGGCAATACTTAAATTCTTACATATAATCTCAAGAAGAGTTAACAAGATTCAAACTTTAAAATTAAAGGATTTTATTCTGCTATCTCTGAGTCAAATGCTTTAAGAGCATCATCAATAGCATCTGATGGAGCGGTTGCACTATCCATAGCGGAAGCTTTCTTCAAACGATTCATAAGATCCAGGGGGTTTGTGGCCTCAAAAATCGAGCCCTTATCATTTTGATCCGAGAAAATATTGTGAACTTCTCTCTTCTCTCTAAGTTGTTTTGTCTCAGTAGTCTGAGCATATGAGAAGTCGCCTCCGAGGGAAATTCCTCCCAGGAGAGTCAAAATAAAAACTTGAAGTTGCCTTTTAATTGGGACATTAAACAAAGATTTGTATGCAGACACCTTTTCTGAGAAATACATGTAATTTTAATAATAGTAGATTTTAATCGATTCATCCGTGCTAATAGCAACTTGGAACGTTAATTCAATTAGAAGCAGACTTGAGCATATCAAAAGTTGGCTTAGAGAGATCAGCCCTGACTTGCTTTGTCTTCAAGAAACAAAAGTTTCTGATGATCTCTTCCCCAAATCCGAACTTCAAGGCGAGGGATATGAAGTTTTTATTCATGGTCAAAAGTCATATAATGGAGTTGCCTTAATTAGTAAAAAGCCATTGGAAGAGATATTCTTTGGCTTTTCCGATGTTCTTGTTAATGATAAGGAAGCAATTAGACTAGATGATCAAAAACGTATAATAAGTGCCTCTATCGAGGGAATTAGAATAGTCAATGTATATGTACCCAATGGCTCATCTATTGATTCAGAAAAATATAAATATAAGTTAGACTGGTTAGATTGCTTAAATAATTACATTGAAAATTTAAAAAGCAGGAGTGAACCAATTTGTCTTTTAGGAGATTTCAATATCGCATTAGAATCAAGAGATATTCATAATCCAAAAAAATTATCTGGAGGGATAATGGCAAGCGAGCCTGAAAGGAGCTCGTTAAGAAAAATCATTGGCGAAGATCTTCAAGATGTCTTCAGAATATTTGAATCAGATACAAACCATTGGAGTTGGTGGGACTACAGAACCAGATCGTGGGAAAGGGATAAAGGTTGGAGGATAGATCATATTTATATGTCAGAGTTATTAATTTCTAATTCTCAAGGATGCGAAATTCACAAAAACGAGAGAGGAAGAGAAAAACCCAGTGATCATGCACCTGTAAGCGTTGATTTAATCTGGCCGCCCAAAGAATCTACAGATCTTGGAGAGGACTTTAGTGATTTTTACTAAATAACCAATTTTTCGCAGCAAAAATAAAGCCCCTCTAACCACATAAATTTAATTTGAAGCGAGGAGTTCGCAACATTATCGCTATGGACTGTTGGAAGACCGTCACACAGCGCGAGTAGAGTGTTTGTTTGCTTTTCTCAATTTGTAAAGCTGAATTTTCTAGTGATGACAACTAATACAAGCGGTAAGAGATGAGAATATCATTATCACAAAATCTGGGAAAACTGACATTCTTATGAATGTGATTTAGAAAAAACAAACAAATTTGAGACGAATCAGTCTTTTTAGGCCAATATACAAAGCTGTGTTTCTTAGCCCAACGGCATAAGGTCTCTGTGACAAACGCCTTGAACACCAATCTCTCCCAGGCCACTTTTAGTGCTGCTCAGGCACTTATGCCTGGTGGTGTCAGTTCCCCCGTAAGAGCTTTCAAATCAGTTGGTGGGCAGCCAATAGTTTTTGATCGGGTAAAAGGCCCATACGCTTGGGATATTGATGGGAATCGGTTCATCGACTATGTCGGAAGTTGGGGGCCTGCTATTTGTGGACATTCTCATCCTGAGGTTATATCGGCTCTCCAGGGTGCTTTAGAAAAAGGCACCAGCTTTGGCGCTCCATGTGTTCTAGAAAACACACTTGCAGAAATGGTCATAGACGCCGTTCCTAGTGTTGAGATGGTCCGCTTTGTGAATAGCGGAACAGAAGCATGTATGGCTGTACTGCGTTTGATGAGAGCCTTTACAGGCAGAGATAAAGTTATCAAGTTTGAAGGTTGCTATCACGGACATGCTGATATGTTCTTAGTTAAGGCAGGTTCAGGAGTAGCAACACTTGGGCTACCTGACTCTCCTGGAGTACCAAGAAGTACAACATCAAATACACTTACTGCTCCATATAACGATCTTGAAGCTGTCAAAGAATTATTTGCAGAAAACCCAGATGCAATTTCAGGTGTAATACTCGAGCCAGTAGTCGGCAATGCAGGCTTTATAACTCCTGAGCCAGGATTCCTAGAGGGTTTAAGAGAATTAACTAAAGAGAATGGGGCATTATTGGTTTTCGACGAGGTCATGACAGGCTTTAGGATCAGTTATGGAGGCGCTCAAGAAAGATTTGGAGTTACTCCCGATTTGACAACATTAGGAAAAGTTATTGGAGGTGGCCTACCAGTAGGGGCCTATGGAGGAAGATCAGAAATCATGTCTATGGTGGCTCCTTCAGGTCCTATGTATCAAGCAGGTACTCTTAGCGGAAATCCTCTTGCAATGACAGCAGGAATTAAGACTCTTGAGCTACTTAAGCAAGAAGGTACCTATGAAAAGCTAGAAACTCTAACCAATAAACTTATAAATGGAATAATAGATGCTGCAAAATCTAATGGAATTTCAATAAGTGGAAGCAATATAAGCGGTATGTTTGGCTTTTATCTATGCAATGGACCAGTAAGGAACTTCGAAGAAGCAAAGTCAACCGATTCAGAATTATTTGGGAAGCTTCATAGAAAGATGCTTGAGAAAGGAATTTATCTAGCTCCAAGTGCTTTTGAAGCAGGCTTCACCTCGCTTGCTCATTCAGAAGATGATATAGACTCTACAATTAAAGCTTTCCAAGAAAGTTTTTCTGAGATAATATAAATTTTAAAATAGCTGAATAATTATATTTTATTCAGCTATTTTTTATTTAATTAAATTAATTTCTACCCCCTACTATTACAGGAACACCACTTCCTTTGGAACCTGGCAATGCAGGTACAACTTGGGTTTTGCCATCCCATTTATCTAAGAATAGTTTAAACAAAACTTGATCATCAAGACTTTTGGTTAAAGTGTTGTACCTAAGAGCTTCTTGTTCAGCAATTTTCACCTCTGTTTGAGCTCTTAATAGCTGTTGCTCAGCAATTTGTTTTTGCTCGATGGCTGCTCTATATTCTTCTGCAATTTCTAGTCCTGTAAGATCTAGGCCGCGAACATCCACATACTCAAACTTATCTAATTCTTCAGCAACTGTTTTCTCTACTATTTCTGAAATATCGCTCCATTTGCTTGCGATTGTAACTAGTTCATATTGAGAGAAAACAGACTTTAAAGCTTTTAGTAAAGAAGGTTGAACAATTCTCAGATATACATCCCTATCGTTGTAAGCAATAGTACTAAAGACTCTTCCTGCTTCATTGGGGCGTATAGCGTACTTAACAGTTGCTGTTGCCTCTATAACCTGCAAATCTTTTGTAAGACTCTTGAATTTCTCAGGTTTTACTTGTGTTTGAACATTAAACGCAGAAACATTTTGTATGAAAGGAATTTTCAAGTTTAGACCAGGTCTTCTTGAACCACCGCTTACCTTCCCGAGCGTTGTTACTACACCAACTTGTCCAGCCGGAACAATAAAAAATACTTGAGTAAGTAATACCAGCCCAGTTACCGAGAGCAATAATAAGAAGGTAGCCGTGTTTCCAGAACCATTTGGAGTGACATTTCTAAAGGGTGTGGTCATAGGAGGTGAGTGTTTTTTTAATATTATGCAAATATTGATGAAGTTGTGAAAAAATTCTTAATTACTTTGATTTTTAACTTTTGCAAGTACAGCTAAATAAAGTTCCTCGTCAATCTCCCTAATATCATATTCAGTAGGAGGGACTCCATGTAGATATTGATGGACTATAGTCCAGCATACCTGTTCAATTTGAACGACCTTTTTAGTATTAGAATTTTTGACTTTTGAAGCAAGTGAATCGATTAATTCATCTGAAATTCTTTTCATAGAAGAAAAACATATTTTATAGTAATAATGATTATATAAAGAATTATTTATCTATAATTCTCATATTGAAGAGGGAAATCAAGATCACTCTCTAGATCTTTCAATATTTTAATTGCGTGTTGTAATTCATCCTTACTTTTACCTGTAATTCTTAAAGAATCACCTTGTATAGAAACATTTATTTTTTTCATCCGCTCTCTAATCACCTTACCTAATTTCTTTGCATCTTCTTTACTGAGACCTCTTTTTAAGATTATTAATTGTTTAACTCTATTCCCGCTAGAAGATTCTGGAAGTTGAAAATCAAATATTTTTAGGGATAGATTTCTCTTTGTTGCTTTTTGTAGAACAATGTCTTTAACTGATTCAAGAGTTAAGTCGCTAGTTGTATCAATAATAATACCTTTATCCTCCAAATTTATCTGGGTATTGGAATCTTTTAGATCATATCTCTGAACAAGCTCCCTTTTAACCTGATCAAGAGCATTAACTAATTCCTGGCGATCGAAGTCTGATACGACATCAAAAGAAAAAGTACTCCCCATTCTTCAAATAATTTAAAGTTGTCTATATGTTAGTGAAATTTCAGAAAAAAATTTAAAAGCCTTTTAATCAAAGAATAAAAGGCTAACCACCTTACCCATCTCCTCTGCACTATGGCAGCTAGTTAATAAGGTTTCACTATCATGAAAAGCAAAACAGATCAGCTGATCGCATCTAGCAATAATTTCTTGATTACAAAGACTACTTGCCATAGGTAATGGCAAGTCATCATTATCTGATTTTTCTATAAGATGCTGAACCTCTTTCAATTGCTCTCTGATTTCAGGAACTTGTCTTTCTAGACTTTGAGGTAATAAGACTGTTAAAAGAGATGGATCCACCTCAATCACACCTCGAATAACAGCTGCATTAACACCCTGAGCCCCAGAGGTAAAAAGAGAATGGCCTTCTTGTGCAAGAGAACGGGCAATCAATTCAATTATATGAATTGAGACGACAGGTACATGCCTACTCCCCAAAAAAGCTATTCTTCTCTGCCCCTCATCCTGAAGCAATGCCAGTTCTTGTGCGAGCGTATCAACACGACCAATGGCTGGAAGATCGAGAGATCGACTCAAAAACCAATTTGCAAAGTTATTAAAAAGCTAGCAGCAAATGTTCAATTTGGATCACTTGATAGTGCCAAGAACAACCTTTTAAGATCACAATTTTCTTCTACCAATCTAAATGCATATGAGGCCTTTACCTCCTCATGCAATCTCACATGGCCAAAAGCGTGCTCTATAACTTCTACAGTGGAAAGGGTATCATGATCTACCTTTAAAAGAGGCACCTCTAATTCCTCTGCCCTACTAATAAGTTGAGTCAAAGGTTCTCCCGCTCCAGTCAAAATCAAACATTGCGTGGATGCTTCCAGAGCAGCTAACTGGATATCAGTTCTATCAGCTCCAGTAACCACAGCCATATTCCTCCGTTTTCGAAAGAATTCCATAGCTGAATTTACATTCATTGCCCCAATACTTAAGTTCTCAACTAACAACTCAAGTCTCTCCGGGCAACACATAACCCTAGCCTCCAACCTTCTAACCAATTCTCCAACAGTCACACTGCGAAGCAAGGGAGATCTTGGCATTACTCCAAAGGTGTCAATACCTAGATTTTTTAACGAGGGAACAACTGATTGCTTAAGAAATTCAACATCATCTGGATTAACAGCGTTCAAAACTACTCCCATTAACTTATCGCCAAGATGATCTCTTGCTGCTAACAAAGCATCTGCGCTACAACTATCTTCCCAAAGATGAACTAATAAAACATTTGCTTCGAGCCCATTAGCCAACTCACTAAGACTTAATCCGTACAAAAGACCTTCATGCATACTTCCTGCAGCCTCAATAATGTTTAGCCCCTGAAAAGGATCTGCTAACATTGAACATAATGAATCGAAGTCTTTACCTGGAGTTAAATCATTATTTTTCAATCTTTTCTGAGCAATATCTGGACTCAAAAGATGTAATGAAGGAATTAATTGTTCCTCAGATAATCCTAATGTAGAACCAATAAAACGAACATCATCATCGATCAAACTACCACAATCGTCTGCCGTCTCAGTATAGAATTCAACACTAGTAGCAAGGGGTTTGCCAAAGCGTATTTTTCCATTGGATCGCAAAATGTGTCTTGCGATACCAAGAACTAAAGCAGATTTACCGCTAAATGGTTGGCATGAACCAATCATCAGAGTCCTACTCACCAGCAACTCCCTTTTGAGAACTTTCTTAATTTATTCTTTAATCTAACTTAGTTAATGCATTAAGATAGGAATCTCTTAAGGATCAGCCACACAAAGGCAGCCAGAAGCAAGATTTCCTTCACTAGAATAAATTGCCGTTAAAAATAGAAAAATCTGAATAATGAAACATAATGAGTTTAAAAATGGTAACCTTCAATAAAGAGAAAAATCATTGGAATAATCTTAAAGTTGGGATAACAGGAGCCAATGGTAGTTTGGGCAGATCTTTAATAAAATCATTAAGAGGGAAGGGAGCATACATAGTAGGTTTTACGCATGGATCAAACAAGGAAGAAACAAAAAACAATGATTGTCCAAACGAATGGGTTAAATGGGAAGCTGAATCAAATATAACAATTGAAAAGTATCTTCTTGATATAGATATACTTATTATCAATCATGGAATAAACGAAAAAGGTAAACAAGGTCTTAATGAAATAAATAGATCCCTCAAAATCAATGCATTAAGTAGCTGGAGGCTTATAGAAATATTTGAAGAAATTATAAAAAAGAACAAGCCTTACACTAATCATCCTAAGGAAATATGGATAAACACATCAGAAGCAGAGATCCAGCCTGCGTTTAGCCCAACCTACGAAATCAGCAAAAGGCTACTTGGTGAGCTAGTAAGCCTAAAATGGGCTAACAGATCTAAAGAGGATAAAAGAATTCTAATAATAAGAAAACTAATTTTAGGACCTTTCAAATCAAAACTAAATCCAATAGGGATAATGACTTCAGACTTTGTTGCAAGTCAAATAATTAATCAAGTAGATTTGAATCTTAATTTAATAATAATTACTCCAAACCCTTTAACATATATTCTAATACCTATTAATGAACTAATTCGTTTTATTTACAACAGAGTTACGAGAGAACAAGAAAATATCTTATAAATCAGAAAATAATTAATCACCTCTTAGTAAGAATTTCATAACCATTAGATGTAACAAGAACAGTGTGCTCCCATTGAGCAGATAAGCTTCCATCAACAGTGACGACTGTCCATCGATCTTTTAAAGTCTTACACTTCTTACTTCCAGCATTTATTATTGGTTCAATTGCAATCGTCATTCCTTCCCTCAAAGTTAAATTAGGGAGATCATCAGTTCTATAGTTAAAAACGGACGGTTCTTCATGAAGATTTCTTCCTACTCCATGTCCAGTGTAATCTTCAACAATTGAATAACCTTTACTTTCAACAACATCTTGAATTGCTCCAGCTATATCTAAAAGGGTATTGTCAGGCCTTACTTGCGATATGCCTGCATGAAGAGCACTTTTAGCTACTTGACTTAATAATTGAGCCGCATCATTAATCTCCCCTACTGGGATTGTAATACAACTATCTCCATGGTATCCATCAAAATATGCACCAGTATCTACTTTTAATAAATCGCCAGATTGCAAAACTCTTTTTGGACTTGGAATACCATGAACAACCTCATTGTTGATGCTCGCACAAATACTAGAAGGGAAACCTTGATAACCCTTAAAACTTGGAACTGCTCCCAACTCTCTAATCATATTTTCAGCAAATTGATCAATTTCTCCAGTAGACATTCCAGGTAAAACCATTTCATTTATTTCTTTTAGAACTTTAGCTACTATCCGACTTGCCTTTCTCATGATTTTTATTTCTCTAGCAGATTTAATTTCCACTCCACTTCTTTTTTTTATCCTGGGACCCAAGGCATTTAGACCAGTAAGAGAATTGGATTTCACTAGATCCGCAAAGATATTCATAAAGACTTCTCGCTAAAAACTGAAATTTGATTAAAACATATTATTCCTTGATCTTGAGAAAGTGGTTTTTCCGTAATGTGAATCTATTAAAACAATCTGTATTGGTCTCAGGATCCAAATAAAGTAACTTAAAAAATCATAATTCAAAAAAAATTCCTGAATCAAAAGCAAAGGGAAAGAAACCTTCAAGCTATTTAATTGAAAGAAATTTATCTCTAGAAAGGACAATGAGATAATTTTGCTGGTTTAGGAAGCAAAATCAAAAAAAGGCTGAATGAGAAGTTAGAATTCATTATTGGTTAAATCAACTATTACTGGCATGGCAGCCGAAGAAAATAAAACCTCTAAATCAGAGGTTAAAAAAACCGAAAAACCTGACTCTCCTTCTAAAGAAGTCAAATCACCAGCAACTCCTACTAAAGCTGTTGAGAATGAAGAAGAAAAAAAATCATCTCCCCCAGCCCCCTACGATTTGATTCGATCTTTCGAGGCTGAACAACAAAAGAAAAAAATTCCCTCAATTTACGTCGGAGATACTGTGCGAGTTGGAGTGCGCATTAGTGAGGGAAACAAAGAAAGGGTCCAGCCATACGAAGGTGTTGTTATTTCTAAACGCCATGGTGGATTAAATGAGACAATAACTGTGCGTAGAATCTTTCAGGGCATTGGAGTTGAAAGAATTTTCATGCTCCATAGTCCTCAAGTTGCTTCCTTAAAGGTTGAACGCCGCGGTAAAGTAAGAAGAGCGAAGCTTTTCTATCTGCGAGATCGGGTCGGCAAAGCCACCCGCGTGAAGCAGCGCTTCGACCGCTGAGGTTTCAGCCTCATTCCATCCATATACCTTCGTTTCTTTCGAAGGTCCAAGGGTATTTCTCATGCGCCGTTAGTTCAGTTGGTAGAACGCAGGTCTCCAAAACCTGATGTCGGGGGTTCGAGTCCTCCACGGCGCGTTTGAAAGACCACTCATGCAGTTTCCACGTTTTGAGAATGGAGTTAGACCTTCAACCTGGTGATGTTGTAAAAGTGCTTGAATCCGCCGCTCTTGGCTGGGTAAGAGCGCGTGTTATCCGAGTCAAGTCGGGAGGCAGAGTCGTTGTTCAAAGCGATCAAGGTCGAGAATTCACTGCTAGAGGCAATCA
>CETG01191127.1_pt1 | contig 19885 bp, 20 predicted proteins | sample 361471 | NCBI WGS metagenome assembly CETG01 (sample SAMEA2622696, study PRJEB7988) | marine metagenome | isolation source: saline water (ENVO:00002010), including | reverse complement strand
CTATCTGAGTTCTTGACAAGTCTCTTATGTAATCCCATAGAAACTCCAATAAATTTTGTACTCCTTTCGGGTCACGTTCCATTTTCTTTGTGCCAATTACTACAAGGGTTAGTAATGCACCTATAACAATCCAGGAAGTCATAAAAACCTGGCCGTGAATCCGAAGGTTTCCTATCTGCCAATAGAGGTGTTGACCTACCTCAAGTTCAGCGAATGGATATAAAAATGGAATTAAGCCCATTGAGCGTTAAATAAAGAGCCGTAGATAAAACAAGTTTGCTTTCAATCAAAGAAATCAAGCATTTTGAACAGTAGAAACCTTTGCCTCAAGGCTTAAGTAAAAACTGAACAACTAGAGCTGGCTTGTATAAAAGAAAACCCAATAAAGCGGGAAGTAATTCAAGCTCAGGAAATCTTGAGACTAGAAAGAAAAGCAATACGGGAACAAGCAATTGAACCTTACTTACAGACCGAGAAGTTTTCCCCAGTTTTCCTATACCTCGCGCTAATAAGCGCAAATAAAGGATTCCGAATAAAGCTCCTATCAGAAGGCTTATAGCCATCTGCAAGTCAAAAAATATCGCACTAATTAAAACTGCTATTGCAGTTAAAACTATTGCAAAAAGGAATATGCGCAGCTGAAGCTGCAAATATTCAGATTTTGAATCATCAGAAGCTTCTTCTAATGATTCAAGATGCAAATTAGAACTGGAATCCAAGCTTTCTTCAACTGAAGCAGATACCTCAATCCTCCCTTCTTTTGAAGGTTGGATTTCTGATTTAGACTTAGTGACTGCCAGCAATGGGTTCTAGCATCCTTCTTAAAGGCCCGCGAAATCTATCATGCACAAGGAAATCATGTATAGTTTTTCGACTAAATTTTCCTCCGGTCAACTCTAAATCGAATCAAATCTCACATTTCTTATGAGATGGAGACTAAAAAATTTATAGGAGAGATTATTTTGACTTAAATTCTATTTATTGAAAAATACAATGTTAGTGCGCAATAAAAAATTAAATATCGTCTAAATCAAAAAGTAATTTTACAAGAAATAATTTATTCAATTCTATGTCAATTAATATTTATATTCATTCAAAGACTTGGCAAAACCTCTTATAAACGTCTCAATAGAAGAAATTCTAATACTTTAAGCATTGAGAAGAGAATCTATAAAAAGTTCTAGAGAAAGACAACTTAGGTCCCAAAGATCTCTAAGAAATAACTTACATAGAAAAGTAAATAATCAAAGTCTAGTCAAATCCTTAATAGGCCAATGGGATATTTGGCCATCTGAAGCTAGGCTACTTTTAGGACTTTTTATTTTTTGGGGTATTGCAGGAATTTTCATACTAGCTTCTGCTAGTTGGTGGGTCGCTATAAGAGAAATGGGAGATGGTGCTTATTATGTTAAAAGGCAACTTATTTGGCTTATTACAAGCTCAAGTATTGCATGGATTGCAATCTCTACAAATCTAAGAAATTGGCTAAAGATTTCTGGCCCATTATTAATAATTGGTCTTTTAATGGTTGGTGCAACAACATTTATGGGAAGTACAATTAATGGTTCTACTCGTTGGTTAATTATTGGACCTATTCAAATCCAACCCTCGGAATTAATTAAACCATTTATAATTCTTCAAGCGGCTAATATATTTGGTTATTGGAATAGATTACAAACTGAAAAAAAATTGTTCTGGCTTGCAATATTTACTACTCTCATACTTCTAATTGTTAAACAACCGAATCTTAGTACTGCTGCTTTAACAGGAATATTGCTTTGGCTAATAGCTCTTGCATCAGGAATGAATTATAGAAATCTTGTTGCAACTGCTTTTTTAGGAGGAGGATTAGGAATTCTAAGTATTTTAAGCAATGAATACCAAAAAATCAGAGTGATGTCCTTCATGGATCCGTGGCAGGATCCAGAAGGTAATGGATATCAACTCATACAAAGTCTTCTTGCTATTGGATCTGGAGGATGGTTTGGAGAAGGCTATGGTTTGTCTACGCAAAAATTGCAATACTTGCCTATTCAAAGTACAGATTTTATTTATGCTGTTTTTGCAGAGGAATTTGGATTCATTGGCTCACTTATGCTTCTCTTATTCCTTTTATTAATTGCATTTATAGGTTTGAAAATTTCTTTACGTTGTAAGAATAATTATTCCAAGCTAATTGCAATAGGTTGCAGCACAATGCTGGTTGGTCAATCAATAATGCATTTAGCAGTGGCCTCAGGAGTTATGCCTACCACTGGATTACCAATGCCAATGATTAGCTATGGAGGTAATTCATTATTATCAAGTTTGCTAATTGGAGGTTTACTAGTTCGATGTGCTATTGAATCTAATGAATTAATTTCTGAAGAATCAATAAAAAAAAGATTCCAAACTGGATAAAATAAAAATGTTTAAGAAACCTTACGCAATTAGATTTTGTTTTTGGACTTAAATCTTTCTGAGCTTTCACAAAATAGTGAGCACTTATTAAGTAATGGATTAAATAATCCAGGCTTCTTAAACTTGATTCTCGTTTTCTTAGGAGGATTACTAACTAGTCTGGGTCCTTGCTCATTATCTCTACTCCCTATAACAGTTGCTTATCTAGCTGGCTTTAAAGACGATCAAGGTCCAATATCTAGAAGTGTAAGTTTTTGTAGTGGGATAATTCTTTCATTAGTAATACTTGGTCTTATAAGTAGTTTATTAGGAAATATTTTTGGACAGCTGCCATTTTATTTTCCGAAATTAGTTGCTCTCCTAGCAATTTTAATGGGTCTCAATCTCTTGGGACTTTTTAAGCTTTCGCTCCCTGTAGGACCAGATCCAAACACTTGGTATAAAAAAGTACCTCAACCCATTGCTCCGATTTCCTCCGGATTAGCTTTTGGACTTGCAGCTTCACCTTGCTCCACACCAGTTTTAGCAGTACTTCTTGCTTGGATTGCTAAAAATGGAAATCCTTTAACAGGAGTTTTACTCCTTTGTTCATTTGGAGCAGGGCAAGTAATTCCATTAATGCTTGCTGGTACTGCAGCAGCAAGCATTCCTAATCTTTTAGGTTTAAGACCAATAGGTAAATGGGTACCACCTATAAGTGGAACAATCTTAATAATTATAGGTTCGCTAAATCTTCTCTCGAATTGGATTTAGAGCAATGTTGAGATTTGGGAAAATAATTCTCTGGTTATCAAATTTAAAAGTTGCCATTGGATTGCTTTTAGTTATAGCAATTGCAAGTTCTCTTGGTACAGCAATTCCTCAAGGCGAAATACCAGAATTTTACATAGAGAAATATGGAGAAAATCCTTGGCTTGGTTTACTAAAGGGCGAGATTTTATTATCTCTACAATTCAATCACATTTATTCAAGTTATTGGTTTTTAGCCCTCTTGATTTGGTTAGGGTTAGCATTAATGATTTGCAGTTGGAGAAGACAATGGCCCATGCTTCGCTCCGCTACACGTTGGATTGATTATCGATCACCAGCTCAAATAAAAAAACTTGTCTTAGCTCAAACAATTGCAATAAAAGATAAAGAAGAAATTCTTGAAAACTTATCAAATCAACTTAAAATAAAAGGTTGGGCTGTGAATAAGAAAACTGGGAGATTAGCTGCAAGGAAAGGAGTTATTGGTAGAGTTGGACCTCTATTAGTTCACTTAGGTCTAATCTTATTAATGATTGGGTCAATTTTAGGTGTTTTAAATGGTCAAAAAATTGAACTTTTCCTATCACCTGGAAAATCATTAAACCTTTTAAGTCCAAATAAAGAAAATCAATTAAATTTAAAACTTAATAAATTCCAAATAGAAAGAGATCCTCTTGGTCGTCCAGAACAATTTCGATCAAAACTTGAAATAAGTGGAAATAATCAACTACCTATATTCAAAGAAACTAGCGTTAACAACCCTTTACGTTTTAGAGGAATAACTATTTATCAAGCTGACTGGTCACTAGCTGCCATTACTATTCAAATAGAAAATAGTCCTAAAATTCAACTACCTTTATCTCCTATCTCTGAATTAGGAGATCAAGTTTGGGGTGTAGTTGTTCCAACCACTAAAGAAGGAAGTAATCCTGTCTTAATTTCACTATCAAGTGAAAAAGGTCCCGTACAAATCTTCCAAGAAGATGGTTCACTAATTACAACTCTTATGCCTGAAGGTGAATCCAAAAATATATTAGGGCAATCAATAAGAGTCTTAAATGTACTAACAAGTAGCGGTATCCTTATAAAACGAGATCCAGGAGTACCAATTGTCTATAGCGGTTTTGCAATAACTTTAATAGGTGGGCTAATAAGTATTATTGCGACTCGCCAGCTTTGGGCTGTATTAGAAGAAAAAAAACAAACCCTTCATATAGGAGGCTTATGCAACAGAAACTTATCGGGTTTTGCAAATGAATTTCCTAATCTTTTAAAACCTTTTTTAGACGATTGAATTTCTAATACCATGGCTAACTGTCACTACCATATGTACATTTCCTCTTGGGTTAAAATCAGCTTCCAATTGCATCCAATTTGGTTTGCAAGCGTTTACTAAATCATCAAGAATTTTATTAGCAACTTCTTCATGTGAGATTTTTTTTTCTCTATAACTATTTACATAGAGTTTAATAGACTTTAATTCCAAGACCTTTTCTGCTGGTTGATATAACAATCTTAATTCTGCAAAATCTGGGTATCCCGAGAAAGGACATTTACAAGTAAATTCAGGCAAATCAATTGAGATCTCATACTTTCTTTTCAAATTGGGATTATCAAAACAGAGCAACTCTCCTTCCTCAATTGCTCTTTCTCCATATAGTGGTGAATTAATCATTTAATAATCTCAGTAAATGTGAGGATTCCTTTGAATTTTCACATTAGTATCAACGGTGACAACAAGATACTTCTTTAAGTCAGTTAATAAGAAAGTGAATCAAGCATTTTATGGACCTCTGCCTAATTAATACAAGCGAAGGTACTCAAATAAGAATTGCCAGCATACATGGAATGCTCTGGCTTCAAACTCATTTCGAAGAGGCTCATTGGGAGTCAATAGCCAATGATCAAGTGAGAATTTCCAATTCAGATGCAAAAGAATTGTCTATTGATGCTCAAGAAGCAGGAATCATTCTTAGTGAACTACCTGTTATTTCAGCAAAAATAAGTTCCTTGTAAAAAATTCCATTATATTTAAAAAGAACCATCAAAATAAAATGAAAAAAATAGAGGCTATTGTTCGTCCTTTTAAGCTTGAAGAAGTCAAAGCTGCTTTAGTTAATTCAGGTATTACAGGAATGACTGTAACCGAAGTTAGAGGTTTTGGACGCCAAAAAGGCCAGGTAGAGAGATATCGGGGATCTGAATTCACTGTTGAATTTCTACAGAAATTAAAAATCGAAGTTGTTGTAGAAGATGAGAAAGTCAGTTTAGTTTTAAAAGCTGTTGCTGAAGCAGCAAAAACAGGAGAAATAGGCGATGGGAAGATTTTTATAACTCCTGTAGAATCAGTTCTTCGTATTAGAACTGGCGAAACAGATCAAGCTGCCCTCTAAGTCAAAGTCTTTGATACAAGTTCTTTAATATCTGGCAATTTGCCTGAATCTTCACTGCCTATCCAGAGAAGATACTCATGATTTCCAGCTGCCCCAGTAATTGGAGAAGCAATAAGTCCCTTAGGCTGCCATCCAAGAAGAATTGAAGAGTTAATTACTTTTTTTATTGCATCTTCATGAGAATTTGGATCTCTTACTACACCTTTTTTACCAACTTTTTCTCGACCAACTTCAAATTGAGGCTTTACTAAAACAACTCCTTCCTTACTGAAAGAAGAAAGCAATTTCTTAATTGAAGGCAAAACTATTGTTAAAGAAATAAAAGACAAGTCTGCCACAAAAAAACTAGCTTTTTCGGAATTTAATCCATATAAATTTTCAACAGTTAAATTTCTAATATTAGTTCTCTCTTTTAAAACTACTCTTTTATCATTCCTTAGACTCCAGGCTGTTTGACCATAGCCAACATCCACTCCATAAATCCTTGAAGCACCTTTTTGCAAAAGACAGTCGGTAAAACCACCTGTCGAGATGCCACAATCTAAGCAAATTCTATTTTCAACATCTATAGAAAAATTATCAAAAGCTGCAATTAATTTCTCCCCGCCCCTAGAAACGAATCTAGGAAAGTTTTTCACTATAAGTTCCAAATCATCATTAACTTCTTTCCCAGGTTTATCTAATAATTGACCATCGATACTTTTCACTTTCCCTGCACGAATTAATTGAATAGCCTTTTGACGGGTATTTGCAATGCCTTTAGTCAGCAAGTGAAGATCTAGTCGTACTTTTCTGGCCATTTATTTAGAAAAATACACATGAAACCGAATAAAAACCGGAGAACCGAAAGAAATACGCAAAGTTACTAGAAGATCTATACAACTTGTTAGGGCAAAATGTCCAACGGTCATACAAATTCTACTGATCCAAACGAGATCTCTGAAAAAAGATCTCATAATGTTGTGCCAATGGTAAGGAGGAAGAAAATCCTTGATTTTCTTCCTCCAGGCAGTTTTGCAACTATTAAAAATCAACCTAATGACTTACCCCCCTTTCAAGTGATTAACTGTAAGGGAGGAAAGTGTTTTGTTAGACAACAATCTTGGGGAAGATATGTGCAATGGGAAGTTCCGCATCATCAATTAAATTCTGCTTAAAAAGCAATGCATAATACTATTTTCACTTACCTTGATTGATCGTTACACAATGCCCGAAATGGGCCAAATATGGACAGATAAAGCTAAGTACCAAAGTTGGCTTGATGTTGAATTAGCTGCATGCCAAGCAAATTGGAAGCTGGGAAAACTACCTGATGAAGCATTAAACGAAATTCTTACAAAAGCAAATTTCAACCCTGATCGGATTCTTGAAATTGAATCAGAAGTCCGACATGACGTAATTGCATTTTTAACTAACGTAAATGAATATGTTGGAGATGCTGGTCGATATATTCACATAGGTATGACTAGCAGTGATGTACTCGACACTGGGTTGGCATTACAGCTAAAAGCTTCCACTCGTTTATTAAAAAAAGAATTACTAGAATTAGAAAATTCAATAAGGTTACTTGCTAGAAAACATAAAAAAACAGAAATGATTGGCCGTTCACATGCAATTCATGGAGAACCAATCACTTTTGGATTCAAACTATCTGGTTGGTTAGCAGAAACAATCCGCAATAGCTCTCGATTAGAAAATTTAGAAAAAGATATCTCAGTAGGGCAAATAAGTGGAGCAATGGGAACTTATGCAAATACAGATCCAGAAATAGAAAAAATAACCTGTGATTTACTCGGACTAATTCCAGATACAGCAAGTACTCAAGTTATTTCTCGTGATCGGCATGCAAACTATGTCCAAACCTTGGCCTTAATTGGCTCATCACTGGATCGCTTTGCAACTGAAATAAGAAATCTTCAAAGAACTGATGTTCTAGAAGTGGAGGAAAGCTTCGCTAAAGGTCAAAAAGGAAGTTCCGCGATGCCTCACAAACGCAACCCAATTAGAAGTGAGCGAATTAGTGGTCTTGCTCGTGTATTACGAAGTTATGTTGTTGCTGCTCTAGAAAATGTTGCCTTATGGCATGAAAGGGATATCAGTCATAGCTCTATTGAGCGAATGATGCTTCCTGATACATCTATTACTTTGCACTTCATGATTAAAGAAATGAATGAAGTAATCAAAGGTTTAGGTGTATATCCCAAAAATATGCTTAAAAATATGAATATTTATGGAGGGGTTGTTTTTAGTCAGAGAGTTCTATTAGCGCTAGTTAAAAATGGGATGAAAAGGGAAGATGCCTACAAAATAGTTCAAGAACATGCTCATCAAGCCTGGAATAAAGAAGGAGGTGACTTCCGAGCTAATCTAGAAGCAGATCCAGAAGTTACCAACAATCTTGAACCCTCTGTATTAGAAAACTGTTTCTCAACCGAAATTCATCAATCCAATCTAGATGTCATTTGGAGAAGACTTAATATATAAAACCTACATAATATTTAAAAGAAATAATCATATGTTCATTATTACAACAGAAAGTTATCCACTCTCATGAGAAAATGACTTCCGTGGCCAAAAATAAATGAAAAAATTAGTCCGCTTAGAAAGTGACAGTCTTGGCTCTATTGAAGTTCCCGTCAATGCATTGTGGGGAGCTCAAACACAAAGATCGCTAATTAATTTCTCTATAGGGCATGATCGTATTCCTCTAAAATTAATTTATGCCCTAGCTAAAATCAAACATGCAGCAGCAATAGTAAATAACCAACTGAATGTTCTTGAAGAAGATAAAAAGGTATTAATTATTCAGGCTGCTTCAGAAATAGCTCGAGGAGAGCATGATAAGCATTTCCCTCTCAACGCATGGCAAACAGGAAGTGGGACGCAAACAAATATGAATATCAATGAAGTTATTAGCAACCTTGCATCTCAGTCAAAAGGAATGCCTTTAGGCAGTCATGAACCTTTGCATCCAAACGATCATGTTAATCGATCACAATCTACAAATGACGTCTTTCCCTCAGCAATTCATATCGCAACAGTTGAAGAAATTAGTCACAAACTACTACCAGAACTAAAACTTCTAGCAGAAGCCTTGTCTAAGAAAAGTCGCGATTGGGACCAAATAATCAAAATTGGTAGAACTCATCTTCAAGATGCAGTCCCATTAACTCTCGGGCAAGAAGTATCTGCCTGGCGAGATCAATTATTAACAGCTTCCCATCGAATAGAAAATAGTCTATTGGAACTCTATCCACTACCCTTGGGAGGTACCGCTATAGGAACTGGATTAAATGCACCTCTCAACTTTGACAATAACATTGCAGAAGAACTCTCTATATTGACTAAACTCCCTTTTACAACTGCTAAAAATAAATTTGCAGTTATGGCAAGTCATGATGGACTAGTAAACACTATGTCTCAATTGAAATTGCTTGCCGTATCTCTTCTGAAAATTTTCAATGATCTAAGATTATTGTCTTCTGGTCCTAGAGCAGGTATTGCAGAACTAGAACTCCCAACAAATGAACCAGGTAGTTCAATAATGCCTGGGAAAGTAAACCCTACTCAATGTGAGGCAATGGCAATGGTATGCACCCAAGTAATCGCACTTGACAATGCTGTCGCAATGGCTGGGAGTGGAGGGCATCTTCAAATGAATGTATATAAACCCCTAATCGCTTTGAATATTCTCAAGAGTATTGAGCTACTTCATGATGCATGTCTAAGTTCTAGAGTGGGAATGATCGAAGGTATAGAACCTAATCAAAAAAACATACAAGAAGACCTAGAAAATTCATTAATGCTAGTTACAGCCTTAACACCTACAATTGGCTATCAAAAGGCTAGTAAAATTGCTCAATTAGCACATTCAGACAATATCAGTCTTCGCCTTGCATCAAAGAAACTTGGTTATATCAATGAAGATGATTTTGATAAACTTATTGATCCCAAGTCAATGACTAATCCTTTTCAAGAATAAACATTATTAAATTCATTCGACTATTCTCTCAGTCGCAGGATTATTATTTTTCTGATCTTTTAAAACTTCGCTTACAAATTCTTCTGATTCACAAACAGGAAATCGATTAATAGATTTCAGAGCTGATCTCGCATTACTTCTTAATTGTTGGCTAACAGCTTCACAATAAGGAATTTGTGAGAGTAAATCAATTGTTCTACGCAGAATTCTGACTATATCTCCTTCATCAAGAGAAGTATTGGCGACAAGTTCACTCCAATTAGCACCATTAGCCCATGCCTCGACCAAACCTACAAGCTCTATATTCCACAATACTGGAATATCAATATCATATCGATCCTGATAATGTATTACTTGACTACGGATTCCAGAAAGTTGAAGAAAAGTCTCTTCTGCAGAAGGTGACGGAGTAAAACCACACCAAAGAGTCGGACGATTAATTTCTATACTAATTGCTTGTAACAAACCGGCCAATTCAGAAGGAAGGAGCTCATCCAAGTGTCCACTCATTAATACCAAGCCTAACCAAAGCTCGTTATCTCCTCTTATATTAGCTATTGTTCTCCCTATTTCGGTAGCATCGATATCGTTAAGACAACCAAAATGTTTAAGTATTTCTAATAAAGAAATAAATTTATCCCAATGTTCATTAGCTCGATGATATATCAATTGTTGTCGGTCTTCTATTTCATTCCCTAATTCTTCAATCCGACGTCGATGTTTCTTCAGTTTTTTTCTATCCCCCCAACGATGTGCAGGTAACTTTTCCAATTCGTCCTCTAAAGAACGTACCAACTTAGCCTGAGAAAGAACTTCCCCCGCAAGGTCATATTGAGGAGTAGTCATATCATGTCGTCCTGAAATACTCTTCACAGCTAAAGCTAATTCGAGGCTTTTCTTATCGCCATGCTTCAATTCACCTACATTTAGTAATCCTGGTGACTTAAAAGTAGCCACATCTAAGCATGTTAAATTCGCATGAAGACTAACTACTGATTGACATGGTAATAACGCCCATAAATTCTCATCAGTAAGACATAAAAGTAGAGGGAACTGTCCTGGTCCTAACAATTTATCCACAATTACGGCTGGAGTTATACGCCCTTGAAGCTGAGGAGCCTTCAAAGTTACAAGTGTCCCAATACTTGAAAATTGCAATGCTGAAGTTAGCTCATTTGCCAACGTTTCCGCCGCCTGTTGTTGAAGAATGCGTAGCAGTCTTCTCTCCTCCTTAAGACGAGATCTACGCTTTTCATACTCTTCAAAGTCAGTCCAAGGAATATCGTTTGCCGTACTTTGCAAAATCTCTAATTGAACCTTTAACTGTTCTAAGCATTCTTCATCGTCAATAAAATCCAACCCAGATATATATCTTCCAAAACTTCTTTCAACAAGTTGTCTTGCTTTCTCAAGATCATAGCGCTGCATCAGATTAAGTACCATTCCATAGCTAGGAGCAAATTGACTTATCAAAGGATCTGCAGAACTGGTTGCAAGTTGACCTGCTTCTTTAACTCCTTCAAAACGACTTTGAACTGTTACCACGTAACCTTTAGCATCCAAACCTCTTCGACCTGCTCTACCTGCCATTTGCAGAAATTCACTTCCCATAAGTGGTCTATGACCATTCTCAGTACGTTTGGACAAAGCTGAGATAACTGTGCTCCTTGCGGGCATATTCACTCCAGCAGCTAATGTCTCTGTAGCAAAAACTATCTTAATTAATCCTTTCTGAAATAATTCCTCTATTAACTCTTTCCAAGCAGGAAGTACTCCAGCATGATGAGCTGCAATACCCCTTAGTAAAGCATCACAATGAATACCATCTCTAATTCCTTCCGGATTAACTAATGCAAATTGTCTTAGCCGTTCTCTAATAATTTTTTTTTCTTCTCCCGTAACTAAAGACAAATCACCAAGATAATTAACTGCTTTATCACAACCTCTTCGACTAAAAATGAAATAAATGCCTGGAAGCATATCCTTTTCCGCCATCTGTGAAATAACAAACTCAATTGATGGCGAATCAGGCTGTGGAATCTTATTAGGGCGGCTCCTTCGTTTTTTTCCTTTAGGAGCTCTCCATATTTTGTTATTTGGATGAATCCCTGTTCCCTGATCATTCAATAAAGGATGTAACCCCTTAGCACTACAAAAACTGTAATTCAATGGAACTGGCCGAAAATCACTAAAAATTAAATCTGTTGGACCATGCACATTCTCAATCCAATCGGTTAACTGTCCTGCATTTGCTACTGTTGCTGATAATGCAACAAATTGAACTGACGAAGGGCAATAAATTATTGACTCCTCCCAAACCGTGCCACGTTGAGAGTCATTCATATAATGGCATTCATCAAGAACAACTGTTTCAACATCGACTAACGGGTCATCTGTTTCATCAAATTCCGCATAAAGCATGTTACGGAAAATCTCTGTTGTCATCACAATTATTGAGGCTTCTCGATTTAGACTCGTATCTCCTGTAAGAAGACCTACATTCTCAAAACCAAATTGAGCTCGAAAATCCCTCAATTTTTGATTAGAAAGGGCTTTTAAAGGTGTTGTATAAAAAACTTTTTGACCATGCGCAATTGCTCTATGAATGGCATATTCTCCAATTAATGTTTTACCAGATCCAGTTGGAGCGCTAACAACTACCGAATGACCTTGATTTAAAGACTGAATGGCCTGCAGTTGAAAATCATCTAGTAGGAATGGGAAAATATTCGCAGGATCTAACGAACTATGAATGACGTCGTTTCTTTTCGTGAATCTCGCCGCAGAACTCATGCCCTAAATCCTACCGACCAATTCAATTCATCCCATTCAATATGTCGGGAGTGGCAATGATATGCAAGCTTATATGTGTAGTAAATAAACATCTCCAGCCATTTCTATTATCAAATTATAAGAATGCAGAAAATCCCTCTAAATAGAATACGCAAGATAAGAACTTGGATCCCAGGGAATGAAATAGCAATTTTAAAAGAATTAGACCCCAAAAAACAGTCGATAAATCTTATCGATCTTGCTAGTAATGACTATTTAGCACTTAATAGACACCCAAAACTTATCAAAGCAGCCTATGAAACTATGAATAATGAGGGTTTAGGTGCCGGCGGATCAAGACTGATAACTGGTACCCGCCCAATTCATAAGAAACTTGAAAAAGCACTTGGGGAATGGTTGCAGAGAGAACATGTTTTATTATTTCCTAGTGGATTTCAAGCAAATCTTGCCGCTGTTCTAGCTTTAGCAAACCGTCATACTCCCGTTATTGCAGATCGACTGATCCATCACTCTCTGTTATTAGGTGTAAAAGCAAGTGGTGCGAAACTCCATAGATATTCTCATAATGATCTTGAAGACCTAGAAAAATATCTAAAACTTTTTTCTGAAAGAAAAAGCAAATTATCTCCACTAGTTATTACTGAAAGCCTTTTCAGCATGGAGGGCACCAGCCCTAACTTAAAGAAGGTAAGTGAGCTTTGCAAAAATTATGGAGCGAAGCTTTTAGTTGACGAAGCACATGCTCTTGGAGTCTTAGGAGAAGAAGGTAGAGGACTCTGCTATGGACTCTCATCTTCAATTACAATGATTAGTGGAACATTTGGGAAAGCCTTTGGCAGTGGTGGTGCTTTCTTGGCTTGCGATCAGAACCTTGGAGAAGATCTAATACAAATTAGTGGGGCATTTCGTTATACAACAGCTCTTGCACCTCCGTTATGCGCAGCTTCACTTGCAGCATTACAACTCATAAAATCAAATCCCCATTGGCCCTTAGACTTACAAAAATCCTCTATTAATTGGCGTCAGAAACTAAAACAACAAGGTTGGACATATCCTGATGGCAGGGGGCCTATTATTCCATTATTAATGGGCACAGATGAGAAAGCCCTCAAATATCAAAAGCTACTTGAAAAACAAGGTATTCTTTGTGTAGCAATTAGACCTCCTACTGTACCTGAAGGACAATCAAGGCTCAGGTTAGTAGTCAGAAGAAATCTTCCCAAAGAAACTTTAGCAAGATTATTAAAAACTTTAGAGAATTCATGAAGGAAATCATCACGATGCATGGTTGGGCTTGCGATAGCTCAATTTGGGCACCCTGGGAACAATACTTCAGAAAAAAAGGATGGTTTTGGCAAAATAATGACCGTGGATACGGAATTCTTGAACCCAATCAAGCTGAATGGATTCATAGATCAACAGATAATATCCATTACAAAAGAGTTGTCATTTGCCATTCACTAGGTTCTCACTTAATCAAGAGAGAAGTTCTAGAAAAAGCTACCGATATTGTTCTCATAAGTAGTTTTGGACGTTTCATAACTGAAGACCGAGGGAAGCGTTCTTTTCAAATAGCTCTAGCTGGAATGAAGAAAGCTCTAGGAAGTAAATATGAAAATCACATGTTACTAAAATTTCTTGAGAAAGCTTATAGCCCTTATAAATTCAAAAATCTTCCATCTGGGCTCATTAAACAAAATCTTTCAATAGATGGTCGCAAAAAACTTCAATCAGACCTTGATTTGTTAATTAATACTCAAGGGCTACCTATTGGCATCCCTTGTAACTCAAGATTACTAACTATTTTTGGACTAAAAGATTCCATTCTTTTACCTTCATCACTTATTGCTCTATTAAATGAACTCAATAATTATCTTCAAAAGCAACCCACTCATTGGACTAGTTCTAATGAAGGACATTTTATCCTTAAGCCTGCTTTGATTAAACGTGTAGAACTATGGCTACGGTGAACTATATGAAAAAAACTTGGCAAGAAGATGTATTCAAAAACTTTGATGCAGCTGCTCACAGATATAACACTAATGCAGAGATCCAAAAGGATGTCGCATGGAGATTGTCAAAGCTTTGTAGTCAAGAAGATATCCCAAAAGGTATTTGGTTAGATCTCGGCTCTGGAACTGGGCTATTAGCAGAATCTCTAGAGTCCTTAAATTTCAATCAACCAGTTTTTAGAATCGACAGTTCCAAGAAAATGATTTCCATTCATAAAAATGCACCCCAAAAACAAATTTGGGATCTGAATTATGGTCTCCCAGACTTATCTAAACCACCCAAGTTAATTGCCTCCAGTTTTGTTTTACATTGGCTAACTAATCCGTCTACAAGAATCAAAGAATGGTTTAATTCTTTAGATGATGGAGGTTGGCTTGCATTAGCAAGTCCTGTAAAAGGTAGCTTCTCAGAATGGTATAAAGCTTGCGCAATAGCAAATGTTCCTTGCACAGCTTTAGAACTTCCTTCTGAAAAATGCCTCCTTCAAAAAATCAAACCTAAAAATATCCGACATAATCAATTAATTCAAATTACTCAAACAGCAAGTAGTCTATCTAAACTATTTAAAACAATGATAGCCATAGGAGCTCAAGCCAGTCATTATCCATCTCTCAAAGTAAGTCAATGGAAGCATCTACAAAAATCATGGGAATTAACAACTACTAAAGAGGTTCATCTTACGTGGTTAATCCAGCTAGTTCTAATCCAGAAATGAATTCACATCAACAAAGTATTATTGTATGCGGTACTGATACGGATATAGGTAAGACCGTCGTAAGTGCCCTTCTTGTGCAAGGTCTCAATGCCTTTTATTGGAAGCCTATCCAAAGTGGCTTATTAGATGATAGTGATTCAAATACAGTTTCGAAAATCTTAAACCTTCCTCAAGAGAGGATCATTTCAGAACTTTATAAATTCAAAACACCAGTATCTCCTCATTGGGCCGCAGAGAAAGAAAAGAAATGGATTGATCCCAATTCATTAAAACTTCCTATAAGGAATCAACCCTTAATAATAGAGACTGCAGGCGGATTAATGGTCCCTATAAATCGTGATTTATTACAAATCAACCTAATTCAAAAATGGAACCTGCCAGTAGTATTAGTTGCAAAATCAGGCCTAGGTACACTTAATCACACGTTACTTAGTTTAGAAGCGCTGAAAAAGCGAGAAATCCCTATTTTAGGAATCATTTTGAATGGAGAGATTCATCAAGACAATCCAAAAACCCTCGAGCAATTTGGGAAGATCCCAATTATTGCTCAACTACCAAGATTAAAGGAATTGTCTAGTAAAACACTACAAAAACAATGGGATCAACAAAGTTTAAAAATTACTTTTCAAAAATATGTAAAGATTGAAATAAATCAGTAGATAACTTAAGGATATGATAGTTATAAAATAATATTAACTATATTTCTTAGCTATTACCTGTAAATATTTTTGTTCAACCCAACTCTTTTAAAAGTTATTGGAAACCCGAAATTTTTCAGAAAAACCTGGTGTAAAGAATTTTGTCGTAGCTATCCATTTCTCAAGTGATCTTTGATTATTTTAATCTGAGTGGACGTCCATCCTTCTAATTCTAAACTCACTTTATTGCTATTCCAATGCCCTTCAGAAAAAACATCTCTAACATTAGTTTGAGATTGCTAAAACTGGTTCCAGTTTAATCCCGAAGACTGGAAACGCCTGAAAGAGGGAATTGTATTCTTTTTGGCGATAATTTCAGACCCATTTCAGTAATCCCAATATCACAAAACAAACTACTCTGAACATGAATTGTTTCGATACGATTTCTAACTCAAACAATTCTGAATGGCATCCAAACATTTGGCCTCCATTTACTCAAATTGCATCTTCAGAGAATCCTCAAAGGGTGATTTCAGGGAAAGGTGCTCTTTTAATGCGTGAAAATGAACCACCCCTAATTGATGCCATTAGTAGTTGGTGGGTTACCTTGCACGGACATGCTAATCCATATATTGCAGAGGCAGTTTCAAAACAAGCGCACAAATTAGAACAAGTTATATTTGCAGATTTTGTTCACCCTCAAGCGGAATTACTTACCAAACGATTAAGTGATTTAACTGGTTTGCAGCGTGCTTTTTTTTCTGATAATGGCTCTACAGCTATTGAGGTTGCAATCAAAATTGCATGTCAGTGGTGGCATAACCAAGGCCAATCCAGAGATCAAATCATTGCTTTTGAAGGCGCTTATCACGGAGATACTTTTGGTGCAATGGCTATTGGCGAAAGAAATATCTTTAATGCACCTTTTGAAAAAATGCTTTTTCCCGTAAGTAGACTCCCATGGCCTGCTACGTGGTGGGAAGATCAAGAAGTAGAAAAAAAAGAAAATTATGTTATCAATCAATTAAAAGAACTTCTTGCCAAGCCAACTATCGCTGTAATTCTTGAGCCCTTAGTGCAAGGTGCTGGAGGTATGGCAATGGTTAGACCAGAGTTTCTGAAAAAAGTAGCAGAGACTGTACATCAGGCGAATGCTCTCCTAATAGTTGATGAAGTGTTAACTGGATTTGGAAGATGTGGATCTCTTTTTGCTTTTAATCGAGCTCAAATTAAGCCCGATTTAATTGCTCTTTCAAAAGGTTTAACTGGTGGATTTCTTCCAATGGGCATAACAATGGCTAGTCAAGAAATATTCAAAGCCTTTATTGGAAATGATCCAAAATTAACTTTTTGGCATGGTCATAGTTTTACAGCAAACCCACTAGGATGTGCTGCCGCAAACGCCAGTTTAGACTTGCTTGAACAGAACCCTAATTGCTACAAAGATTTTGAATCACGTCATTTACCCCACTTAACATCACTAATAAAAAATCCAAAAATCATAAAACCTCGTCTTCATGGAACTATTGCAGCTTTTAACATCAATATTGATGGCCCTAAAGGGTACTTAAATTCCATTGGGAAGTCCCTTAAAAAATACGCTCTTCAAAAAGGTGTATTTTTAAGACCTCTAGGAGATGTTGTATACCTTCTGCCTCCTCTATGCATTACAGATTCAGAGTTGGAAACTTGCTATGAAACTATTGAAAAGGGTTTACAAGAACTTTTATAAAATAAATACAACAATTTATGGTCCCTGATAAAAAGCAGATTGAACATCCTCCCTAGAAAGGCCATAAGGAAATGTACATTGATATTTTATATCATCTTTTTTCCAAGTAATTCTTAAATTTTCAGTCTCCATATTTATTTCGGCCGACCACTCAGGCATTATCCAATCCCAACAACATGGATCTGTATTACTTCGCTGAGCACCCAATTCTTCCAACCATATCTCAAGAGATTTCAAGGAATGTTGATTTAAAGGTGTTTTTATCGGAGGTAATAAAAGCATCTGTATATGTTTTGGAAATAACTTTACTCTCAAAAGGAATAGTAGTTAACCATGTTGGTCGAACTATCAAATCACGACCTTGAGCTATTCCAAAGCCTATCCCTAACAACAAACTAACCAAGAGAGAAAGACCTAAAAGCAAGAGAGAAAACAACTCTCCTCCTGACAAAGGACGTCTATCTCCTACCAAATTTTTCTTATGAAAATAATTTCTTAAAAAAACATCAGACTTGGATTGAAAGATTTTGGCCTTTAAGTCTTTTTCCGTAAGGTTTATGTCATAAGCTTTCCTCAATATTGGGTCTGTCAGTAGTTCATAGGCCTCACATACCTGCTGAAATCTTTGAGCTGCCTCCCTCTCCGGTAAAAGGGTTGTATCTGGGTGCAATTCCTTACTAAGCTTATGGAATGCTTTACGAAGGGCATCATCATCAGCTGATGAAGGAATTCCTAAAAGTTCGTAATGGTTTCTAGAAAAAGTCAACTACTCAAAATCAAAGATTTCTTCAAGTGCTGCAGAAAAACTCTGCTAAAACCCTATTAGATCTATAGCAATAACTCAAATTTTTAATATGTCTTTTAATACCAATTTCTGTAAACCATGTTCATCCTTATGGAGTCACATGCAATGGGAACCCAGTTCGCACCAAATTGAACAATTTTTAAATCTCCAATCTCTTCTACGAAAATGGAATAATAAAGTTAATCTAACTCGATTAATTAATGGAGATGATTATTGGGTTTCCCAAATATTTGATAGCCTTTGGCCTTTAGACAAAGAACTTCTTAATCCCTCTAAAGAATTAACTTTCATTGATGTCGGTAGTGGTTGTGGTTTCCCAGGACTTGCAATAGCAATTGCTCTGCCAAATGCAAAAGTTACTCTTGTTGACGCTATTAATCGTAAAACTACAGCATTAAAAAATATTGCCAAAGAACTTAACTTATCTTCAAGAATTATTATTCGAAATGAAAGAGCAGAGATCATTGGTCATCAAAGACAATTAAGAGGAGAGTTTGATTTTGCTATAGCACGGGCAGTAGCAAGGGCACCTGTTGTAGCCGAATACTTAGTACCTCTTTTAAAAAAAAGCGGTCAAGGTTTAATTTATAAAGGCAAGTGTCACGAATTAGAACTACAACACCTCAACAAAGCACTAGGATTGCTAAATGCTCAAATACAAACTATTCAGCAAATAAACTTACCTAAAGGGAAAGGCGAAAGACACTTAATTCGAATCATTTCTAAGAAAAATTGCCCGGAAGCATATCCAAGAAAGACAGGCATCCCAAGCAAAAGACCATTAGGTAATTAAGCGTCAGACAATCTCTTTTCAACTTTTCCTGTAATTAGCTTATTTCTAGTTTTTCTAAGCAAACCAGGAATTTCTTTCCGCCAAGGACTATCTAATAAAACACTTTCCAAAGCTTCTTGTGTAACTTCTTTATCTAAAGAATCAGCATTAGCACCTGGGAACCAATGTCCCCCATTACCTAATAGTGCATAACGAGCTTTTGAATAACCAACCATATCCCATGCTTCAATTAAATTATGAAGCCAAAGAAGAACAGGTAAGTTCATATTTCCAGGAGTATTTTGCCAATCAGGTAAACCTTGTTCCCAAGTAGTAAGCCATGAATTTCCTAAAGAATTTATAGCAGCTTCATTTAAGCGTTTTTCAATTAAAGGAACTAATTGATCAGCCTCATCTAGCAATTTTATTGCACCCAAATGATGCTCAAAATCATTAATTTGAGAAACACCAACACTAATTGTATGAACTCTATGATCTCTTAAGCAAAAGAGATCATTAAAGATAATTGGATGAATTGGAGCGCATAAATTAATCAATTCATTGGAAGGGCTATGTAAATGTCCGCCTTTATCAGTGGGGCTAATAATAAAAACGCCAAGATCAAATTGCTTGGCAACATCTAAGGCGATATTATTTTCTTGTTTTATGAAATACCAATGCAAATTAATATAATCAAATTGATTAGTCTGTATTGCTTGAATAATTAAATCCTTTGATCCATGAGTAGAGAATCCAACGTGTCCTATTTTACCTTTTTGTTGCCATCGACGAACTACCTCCATACATCCACCTGGACGGATTGTTTGATCTAAATGTTCTTTAAGATTAAGACCATGAATAGCTAATAAATCTAATCTTTCACATTGCATCC
>CETG01430860.1_pt1 | contig 19902 bp, 9 predicted proteins | sample 361471 | NCBI WGS metagenome assembly CETG01 (sample SAMEA2622696, study PRJEB7988) | marine metagenome | isolation source: saline water (ENVO:00002010), including | reverse complement strand
TGGGAGTCTATAGATATAAATCAATTATATATTAAAGGTAAATCAGTATCCATTCATGCATCCCACGGAAAAAAAGCAGTAATTGATGAGAACAATAATTAACAAAGTCACCACACAGAATGTGACTGTCACGAGTAACTATTGGTCTTCAAAGCTTAAAATATTTCAAAAAAAATCTCTTCGCCACATGATTAAAAACTTTGAAAAAAGGGAGAATGGTTTTATTGATAATTTTGTTAAATCTGCAAATGGAGAAACAGATACTTTTACGGGTATGTGGTTTTTTGATGGACATATTTTTGAAACGTTAAGAGCAATTGGCCATTTTTTAGAGATGAACAAAGATCGATATCTTGAAAAAAAAGCTGATGAATGGATCGAGAAAATAGAGACTGCACAATTAGAAGATGGCTATATACATACCTATGTGACAATGCTTTGTCCGGATAAAAGATGGGGACAGAATGGAGGTGACAGAGCACTACAGCATGAGATATATAACGCAGGTGCTTTGGTTGAAGCTGGAGTACAGTATTATAAAGCAACAGGCAAAATAAAATTATTAGATATCGCAATAAGATTTGCAAATCTTATTGTAGATGAGACTGGCCCAGCTCCAAAATTGGAAATCGTTACAGATCATCCATTGAGTGAAGAAGCTTTTTTAGTTCTTTACCAGTTTCTAATGGAAAATCCAAATGTTGTTCAAAAGCTGGAGGTTTCACCAAAAATAGACCGTTATCTCCAAATAGTAAAATACTGGATAGACTTTAGAGGGAGGCCTCGAAAAGGAGATAACATAGGTGCGTACTGGTCTGATGCCATTCCATTAGAAGAAAGTAAAGAGATAAGTGGCCACGCTGTTATGGCAGCATTGCTTTATCTGGGTGTAACAAAATTATATAATGTAACAAAAGATAATAGTTATTTAAAGATCGCTAAACGTGTATGGAATAATACAATAAATAAAAAATTATACATACATGGAGGAATTGGATGTGGTGGTCGATCCGGTGAGGAACATGAAAATTTTGGGGAAGGATTTGGTCCGGATTATGTATTACCGTCTGACGGGTATATGGAATCTTGCAGTGGTGTTGCACTTGGATTTTGGCACCATGAAATGTTTTTAGCAACTGGAGATGGTAATTATATTGATGAATTGGAACGTGTAATTTATAATGTAGCTCTTGGAGCTATCTCTCAGGACGGGAAAAAATTTTATTACTCCAACAAGCTTAATTCAGAAGGTTTTGATAGGTGGGACTGGCATCTTTGCCCCTGCTGTCCACCAATGTTAATGAAATTTTTTGGTTATTTGCCTGAGCTAATCTACGCAGCAGATGATAATAATTTATTTGTGAACCTGTTTATCTCAAGCAAAGCAGAAATAAATATTGACGAAAGCCAAGTAATCATAGAACAAAAAAGTGATTATCCATGGGATGGAAATACACAGTTAATTATTAATACAGATAGTAAAAAATCATTTAGTATAAATTTGCGCATACCCGGATGGTTGTCAGGAAGATATCAGAAAAAAGGACTATACCATTATAATTCAGAATTAATTAACAGTCTAATGATTTCATTAAATGGTGTACCATTAAAATATAAGATACGGAATGGATATCTGAAAATAAATAGAGTTTGGACAAAAGGAGATAAAATAACTTATTCATTTCCACTAGAAATTCTTCGGATTAATCCAAACTCTAAAATCTTAGATGTGCAAAATCAAAATGCATTCATGATAGGTCCAATGTTATACTGCTATGAAAGCACTGATAATAAACTAGATGTAAATGATTTATTTATACCAAAAAAAACTGAGCATAATAAAGTGCCAATTATAATCAATAATGAAAAAGTAATTGGTGTTCAATGTGAATTACAAAAGAAATCTAATCTTAAAAAAGAAAAATCTATATTGATTCCATATTATCTCAGGTGCAATAGAGGGAGCAGCAATGCACATGTATGGATTGATAATCAGTACTTTTTTGATATAAAAGGATATACAAAAAAGACTAATAATTATCATTCAATTAAAAATGATAGTCATAGGGTTTGTTTCATAAGATCTAAAAAATTAGAAATTTTTTACCACCCACAATACAGTAAGATATTCTATGACCAAAATAATAAGTCTCTTGACAGTAAGTCCAAATATTACAATGGCCCAATAAATATTTATGAAACAACAAGGGTCTTATTTAACTGCCTTAATAATGATAATTTGACCAATAAAGGTAAGTCGGTTCTATGTGAAAAATTAGACTATCACAATAGCTTAGCCAATTTAAAAACATTAAAGCCCGGATTGAAATGCAGAACATATTTTGGTTCTTGGGATGAATATAGAATATTGGAAATGAGAAAAATATACCGTTCTACAATATCAGAAAATATTATTCTACCAAAATTAAAGAAGGACCAAAGGCTTTTGATTAGTTATACCGGTCTAGTACATATTAAGAAATCTCAGTTATACACTTTTCAATTAAAGAGTTCTATCGCTTTTAAAATCTATGTAGCAGGACAAAAAATCATTGATAAAGAAGAGACTCAAGGTATGATAAATAATTCAGGTGAAATCGCATTAAAAAAAGGCTACCATTATTTACGTGTTTTGGTCATGATAGCGGAAAGGTTTCAAAGGGTGGGCCAGGATGGATTTTCATTGACATATGGTATTGATAAATCTAATTATGCTTTTTTAAAAAACTCTTTGTTATATCACACTTAGAAGAGTCTAAATCATGTATACTAGATTAATAATTATTGTCTTTATTTGTGAGATTCTTTTTCCTGACAATATTCCAGATGACGCTGCATATGCTACTTGGGATTACAAGATTCATAATGTAGGACAAGTTGAACAAGTGATAACAAATATGGGATATTTAGGGTTTCATTGTCCTGTTCCTGGCGGACACATTCAACAGAAATGTGTTTATCCAAGAGGAACTACCAATAGTTTTTTATATTCCGGAGGAATGTTCAATGTTGTTGGGATTCGCAATGGTCAGAAATTATGTTCCACTTCCGATGCTTGGTCAAGTAACAGTAGCTATTGTGCATATGAATTCTTTCCGTCTGAAGAGCCATGGGATACATTATGGACTGTCGGAAGGAATGAGATAATTTCGACGCCCTATCTTCAAAATTACAAAGGTTTAGCAGATCAAAATTTTATTTTTAGACTAAATGATTATTCATACGAGATACCAGATCAAGTACAACCTTTATATATGGATGTGATTATAATTTCTCATGCTTGGTCAAGCCATCCTTTTGATGATTTTATATTATTTGAATATTTTGCAATTCCTTCCATTGAAATTGAAGATGCATATTTTTTCTATTACGCTGGTGTACAATTGCAAACAGGAGCTCAATCCAATGCATTTGACAATTTAGTCTACTATGATGAAGATAGGCGTATGTTAGTAGTCGATGATCAACCAGGTGGGGGAGATGATGAGATTGGAATCATTGGATATATGCTATTTCAACCGGATGGGTATGAGCCCGAGGATTTAAATTGGACGTTCAATAATACCACTACAATGAGCCATGAGGATGAAATCCAATACGATATAACTTCATCTGGGATATCTCAACCTTCGATGGATGGTTGTAATGGTGCAAGTGGTTGTGGAAGAGTAGCGTTCGGGCCTTTAGACCTCTCTCCCGGAGATACTATACATTATTATGTTGCGGAAGTATTTGGAGAGGATATAGATGACTTTGAAGAAAATGCAGATCGAGTACTTGCATTATTGAATAATAATTTCAATACACCAGGGCCACCACCTAGTCCTCAGTTTAGAGTTGAAGTGGATAATCATAAAGCTATGATTGATTGGTCATTAACTTCTTCAGGAATAAATCCTGAAGTATACCAAGATCCATTTAGAATGGATGATGAGCCTCAACCTTTCGAAGGGTATAGATTATACAAAAGTAATTATAGTGCAGATGGCCCATTTACGATGTTAGCTGAATATGACATTGCTGATAATGGTCTATTTAATGATGTTGGTTTGGGATATGAATACATAGATGATGGATTGTTAAATAATTTTGAATACTATTATTCTGTTACCGCTTTTTCAAAAGTAGATAAGGAAGTTGGATTTCTTTCTCAGGAATCAAGTATCAGTGGAAATGCAAAACTTGTAATTCCAGGTACTGGCACGCCGGAGACTGTCGGTCAGGTTGCTGTAGTGCCTAATCCTTATAGGAGTGACCTATATTACCATACATTTAACCCCCCGTGGGAGAAGCCGGAATATTTTGGTGGCATTTGGGTTGAACAAGACAGAAGAATTCAGTTTATAAATTTACCCCAAAATTGTACTGTACAAATATATACAGTTTCAGGTGATGAAGTGATAGAACTCCAGCACAATAATATAAATAGAGGGTTTATTGATTGGAATTTGACATCTTCTGTTGGTCAAACAGTTGCTGGTGGAATATATTTATTTTCAGTTGAGGATAATAATAATGGAAAGATCCAGATTGGTAAATTTGTGATTGTAAAGTAACATATTAAAATGAACATTTATAACACATTACTAAAGGAATTTGAAGGTCAGTTTGGAGAATTTCCGCATATAATTGTTAGAGCCCCTGGGCGAGTTAACCTCATTGGTGAGCATACAGATTATAATAATGGTTTTGTATTACCTATGGCTATTGACAGGTATATATGGATTGCAATAAGACCAAGAGATGATCGCCGGCTATTACTAAGGTCTTTAGAATTTGAATCAATAGTTGATGTTTCACTGGACAATGTAGAACACACATCAGGTTGGCAGGAATATGTACATGGCATCCTTTGGGTTCTTAATAAAAATAATATAAATATTAAAGGATGGGAAGGTATACTTACAAGTAACGTTCCAGTAGGAGCAGGGTTATCATCATCTGCAGCACTAGAAATATCTTTATTAAAGGCATTTTATGCGGTAACTGGATCTGATTGGGATGGTACATTAATGGCAAAATTTGCTCAACAAGCAGATAATGAATGGGTGGGTATAAAATCAGGTATTATGGATCAAATGATTTCTGCCAATGGCAAGAAAAGCCATGCAATGCTTTTAGACTGTAGAAGTCTCTCAACTACTTTTGTACCATTACCAAAAAATACAAATGTCATTATTTTGGATACCAATACTAGACGCGGGTTGGTTGATTCTAAGTATAATGACCGTGTAAATGAATGTAATATCGCAGCTTCCTATTTTGGTCATAAATCTCTAAGAGATGTAAGCTTAGAGGCATTTAAGGCAGCTAATGGAAAGCTTGATGAAATTCCTAGTAAGCGTGCAAAACATGTTCTAAACGAAAATCACCGTACGATAAATGCATCTAAAGCTATGATAAATGATGATCCTTTGACATTAGGAGATTTGATGAATTCTAGTCATGATAGTTTAGATAAAAATTATGAAGTCTCTAGTAACAAATTAAATATAATGGTTAAGATTGCCAGATCGCAAAAAGGTTGTTACGGGGCAAGAATGACAGGTGCAGGTTTTGGAGGATGTGCTGTCTCATTAGTAGAAGAGAAATTATCAAACCAATTTCAAAATAATGTATATGAAGAATATTTTACGATAACTGGCATAAAACCTAATATTTATGTTTGTAAGGCTGGTTCAGGTGCGGCAGTAATTCATTAGGTTGCTCCCTTAAATTTTATTAATTATAGTTTGAATAATGAAAACAACAAAAATTAGATTAGATACGAATTTCCAGATAGGAGAAGTGGACCCACGAATTTTTGGTGGATTTCTGGAACACATTGGTCGAGCAGTTTACAAAGGTGTATATGACCCAGATAATGCATTATCAGATGAAGATGGATTTAGAACAGATATACTTACTGAACTAAAAAAGCTTGATATGACAGTTGTTAGATACCCTGGTGGGAATTTTGCATCAGGTTATAATTGGATGGATGGCATCGGTCCCAAAGATATGCGACCCGTAGTCCGGGAACTGGCCTGGCAAAGTATTGAACCCAACACTTTTGGTACTGATGAATTTATTCAATTGTGTAAAAAAATGAATTGGACGCCAATGATTACTGTAAACCTAGGTACTGGAGCACCTGAAGATGCTCGTAATTGGGTAGAATATACTAATTGTCCTACTGGAACGAAATTTGCTGATATGCGTCAAGAATATGGTAATAAAGATCCTTTCAATGTAAAACTATGGTGTCTTGGTAATGAGATGGATGGACCATGGCAGATGGGCCATGTACCTGCAAAAGAATATGCTATTCGAGCACAACAAGCTGCGAGGATGATGAAATATGTAGATAAATCAATCGAAACTGTAGTTGCTGGGTCCTGTACACCTAGTTTACCAACATACATCGATTGGGATATTACAGTACTGGAGCATTTGGGTGAATTAGCTGATTATATCAGCTTACACCGATATGTTGGTAATCATGAGAATGATACTACTGAATATTTAGCCGTAACAAATGCAATTGATCAACAAATAGAAGAAATCGATGCTATTTGCAGAATGGTACAAGCAAAATCAAAAAGTAATAAACGTACATATTTATGTTTTGACGAATGGAATGTGTGGTATAAAAATCATATTACCGACGGCGAAGGAAAATTTGCACCGAATTTAATTGAAGAAATCTATAATCTTGAGGATTCTTTAGTAGTTGCTGGTTTTTTAAACAGTTTTATTCGGCATGCGGATGTAGTTAAGATTGCAAATATTGCACAGATTGTAAATACTATTGCACCCATTATTACAAATGAGCAGGGTTTTCTTATTCAAAGCACGTTTTTTCCTTTTCAAATGATATCTCAAAATGGGAAAGGGACTGCATTAAAAATTGTTATTGATGGTCCTGGATACGATAGTCAATCATATGGATATGTGAATTATATTGATGTCAGTGCAGTATGGAATAAAGATAAACTGAATATATTTCTGATTAACCGATGTCTTACCGACAATCTAAAGTTGTCAATTGAACTTGGCGATAGGGTGATTAAGAAAATTTTAAATTGTGAAATACTTTCGGGTAAGAATCCAAAAGATGCTAATTCTTTTGAAAATACTAATATACTACAAATAAAAAAATTCAATGGAGTCAGTATTATTGATCATAAAGTAAATTTGAGAATGCCGGTTCTATCATTTATTTCTTTATGTGTAGAATTATAATATAAGTTGTATTAGGTGTCTTATAGAAAATATAGACTATAAGTAAAAATTAATAGTCTCAAAGTTTTTTGTTTTTACTTTTATTTTATCAATTTCTTGCAATAAAGACGGCTCGTTTCCTTTTAAATCCCTTAGAATAATATTTTCATTGATGCTTTCTGAAAATTGAATTTCAAGATTTATACTATTTAATTCTTTAATTATGTAAAAAACAGAAAAGTTCAAATCTTGAAAATTGATATTTGATAGTCCGTATTTTTTTCCTTGAATAAATAGTGAATCTGGTAAAGATGGAGTTAGGGAGAAACCTCTTTCATTCCCATTTGTTAACTCCCTAAATCCAATAATATTTCGAATGATCAAAGTAGGCATTGTAGCTCCCCAACCATAATTCTCACATCCACCCGGATTACCTTCATTGAGATCAATAGGCCAGTACTCATTTGATACTCCTGGTATACGGTAATTATAATCTTCAGGGAGATTAGATTTATGATTACCGACAGGGAGGACTTCATTTTTATCTATATGTTTATAAATTCTTTCCGCAATATCAGAAACAAGTGTTGAAATATATTTCTGATTACCTGCATGCCATGCAGCTTCAGAAAAAATCTGTATAAAAGAAGGCCATTCCAGCCAATGTCGCTGATTATTATTAAAATAATCAAACATAGGCATTAATTGATCTATCTCATCATTACTTGACATATTAAATGCGACAGGAGTAAACATCATCACATCAAAATAATCCTTTAATATTATAGGTTTTTCTGTTCTACCATCGATATCTCTGTACCACCCATCAATAAACATACTTTTGATATTTTTTAATTGTTTTTCTGCTAGATCATCCCAGTAGATTTTAGCTTTATTATCATTTAATAAGTGGGAAAAATAACTCATTGTTGAGAAAGCATGGCCCATAGATGCGGTAATATCAACAGTTCGAACAAATTCACTTGCCGCACCCGGATCATGGTCTGCGACTAAAAATCTTTTTGATGCATCTTGTCCTGATTCCCAGCTACAGGCAGCATGGAAGTACCCATCATCATCAGTGCGATTTTCAATCCACCAATCTAAATACTCCTTTAAATAGGGGTAAAGTGACTTGATCCAGTCTATATCTCCAGATCTTTGAAAAATCGAATAAATAACTGCAAATGGCATTCCCCAAATTGGTGCAGTACCACATTCTTTTCCGTGGGCTGAGATCATATTCATACTACCATCCTCTCTAGTACAGGGAACGTTAGGCATTGGAGCATCAGCAAAGGTGCCATAAAGTACTTCCTTAGCAAGTTCAATATCTGCATAACTTAAAGTCATCGAATCAAGAGCAGCCTCTCCTAGGACTGACCGTGGTGAATGAACTTGCATAGCATCCCAATGATGTTTAAAGATGCCTAATGGTGGACGTATATTCATACGAATAGTTTCAAAATCGTAGACCCATCCGTGTTTCCAGCTTATTGGCCAATCTCCTTCTAACATCGTGAACTTTTTGTAAAATGATTTATCAGAAGCCAAAGTTGTTTGAAGTATATGACTAGAATTTTTTAACACATTACGATATTCATTTAAAGCAAAAAGCTGATTTTTCCCCCTTGTGAGACTAATGGTCATTGACTCTTTTTTCCCAGCAGGAATATTTATTGAGTAGCTAAGTGTTGTGTATAAATGGTCTTTGGTATTTTTTTCATTGTATTTATCAATACTAAAATGAAGAGAAAAATCATTATTTGATATATTATTTTTCCCTTCTAAAAAATCAATCCAATCTTCAGACGAATCTGTTGCAAAATAATTTGTGCTGTTTATATCAGAACCAATAATAAAAATATCACCGTATGCCCATACCTTTGAAATACCACAATCATTTTGTTTATTATAATTAGATGATATTCCATCCGATCCCCAATATAATTCTTGTGGATATCCATATATATTTGTTCCATTAATTACCAAGCTCGTATCCGAATCATTTAAGTTTTGAATTGTGATTTGACAGATTATTGAATTTTCACCATCCAGGAAATATGAAATAGAGAACTCGATTCCCTTGGCTAAAAAATTATAACTCATCATTGATTTAGTATGGTATTTCGAAAAAAGATCAATATTGTTTTGTCTAAAATCTTTTCTTTGATGTAACAATAGATCTTCCAATTTGATACTTAGGTGGAGAAAGGATAGGTAATTTGGATATCTTCTTAAGCCAAGACCGCTTCCATAGGGCCAAGGAAAATCTACAGCCCAAAACCCAAAACCTATTGGAGGGACGGAGCGTATTATACCACTACGATTAATTATTGCACTGTGGTGAGGATTATCAAGATATCCAAATGGAGTGTAATCTCCTTCAGGAAAATATGAAATATCAACCTTGGTGTTCTTCTTTTTCATATGCAAAAATATAGTATCCTGGTTAAAGTTTACAAAAGACTTATCTGCTATGAGATTAAGCTACAGTCCAATAAGCATAGTACAAAAGTTATTTACTTTTTAATTCAATTATCGTAGCAATATCTTTTTTTATCGATAATTTTATATCAATTATTCCATTAGGATTGGAGTTGCCCTTTAATTCTTCATTTACAAATAATTCAAAAAAATTATTATTTAAGCTAGATATATTTATGTTAGTAAAATGATCATCTAATGTTGTATTATTAATAAAGAACCTTAATGATCCAATATCTTTTTTAATGCAAATAGGCTCTTTATTGGAAAATTGATCTCGATCTAAATTAATATCTATCGATATATCTTTTAGTCTTATACTTAGTTTTCTTCCTACGCCGTCCATTGTAAAAATTTTATAGTAATCATTTTCAATTTCTAGATTCCCTCCATAACAGACAACACCAAAATTTGGATCTTGTATTAAAATAGTGCATAATGCATCAATAGATGAACCTAGGCCCATATCAATCTCACCATCAACATTCCAAATACCTCTGTTAATCGGTGGCACACCCCACGGTTTATTGTTTATTTTGGGTTCATATGCCCATCCTGCAGCACCATCATTTTCTATACCAGGGTACCAGTATCCATAATTTGTATCTTTTGTGCCAGAATTCAAAAGAGCCCATGAAGATAATAAAGATGCGTAACCTAAGTTTATGTGGTCACTCATATTTTTTGAAAAATGCAGACCATAATCAAGGATAGCCCAGCCTCCTAATTGTGACATGTAACTTAAATTGTAACTACTATTTCCTCCTGCACGAATATCACTGCCAAATTGATTAAAATGCATTTCGAGCCAGCCTCTACATGCCATATTACCCTGTATCTGCCGGTCCATGAATTTCACTAGATCATTGTTATTAATATTTTCATGGCTATACCATTCTTTAGTATTTGGATTCTTCCATAGATTCTTATCTGGTTCTAAAGAATTAGTTAAAGCATATTTTGCAATAGCATGTGTTGATTCAAAAGCAGTAGCGTCAAAGAACATTTCAGAGCCAAAGGGAAAATCGTGATCATAGATAAAATATTTTACTTTCTTTTCCCATTCCAACTTTAACCAACCTGCTTGATTTTCTCTACCTTCAGAAAATAGATAGTTAATTAATTCTGGAATAATTTTTTCATTAAAATTCCCTTGAGTGTATGCCCAGGTTGGATAACCGTTAAAATCCCAAGGTTTTTTCATTTCGATAGATATAGGTACTGTAAAATATGCTTTTGCTGTGCCAAATGCTCTTTCAAGGTATTCATCTGCAGTAAGATAATTGCATTTTTCTGGATATCTTTTAGCTATTTGATACATGCGACAATAGGTTAAGATTAAATGAGGATAATCAAAAGAACGCCACATCCTGTCCTTTCCAAGGCCTCCGGAATGAAAACCAATTTTATTATTACGATTTACATACCAATTTTCGCCTCCATGAATACCATAAGGATAAGGTTGTTCTTTTTCAGTGCGTTGATGTTTACCCCATACATAATTCTTTAAATAATATTCAATTATTTGGATTTGTATTTTATCTGGGTAGATGAGATTTTTTTGCGCAAGATAAGGAGATTTAAAACAATCATCTCCTCCACTTACCATATAGTCTTGTAAATCATGATTATTCTCTGGATTTGGACTGCTAACTGTTTTCATATCCCATACTCCTAAAAGTCCATTGTACCATTTTTCTTTGTTTTTATGAAATTGATTTTTTGAAATAAAGGATGCTCTTTTTTTGATTAGGTTTTCCAAAGGTTCGGTAATAAAAAATTGTAAATATGTTTGTTGCCCTTTTTCATTTTCCAAGGTTAGAATATTTTCACCAAGTTTTTTAAAACGGATTACAAAAAGATAATGTGAGTCTTTCTTTATGATTTTTGCTACTTCTGTATCCTCAGGATATTCTGAAATAATATCTAAACTTTTTGTCTTTGAGCGTATAGAAATTCTACAATCTAAATTTGTTGGTATACTCATTCCAGGCATGACTCTTATATCATATAAATCACTTTCATATAGAGCATCTCTGACCTGATCATATGTCTCTACCCATTTAAAATCGAACCCATAGTTGAGTGATTCCTTAGAATCTAATATTTTTGAAGGAGTGGGTAACCTCCAGATTTTATCTTTATTTTTTTTAGCTGCATGAAGAAAAACGGAGTATCCTCCCTCAAATCGACCAGCATCATTGGTATTATTAATATCAAAACAAACTATAGAAGTACCTAATTTTGGTGACATAAGAAGAAAAGGGGGATCACCTCCAGCTTTTGTAAGTAATATAAATGAACCATTTCCTGCAATAAATGAATGGCGGACAGCTCTACGCAAATATGTTTCTTTCCAAGACCTTGCATAAGCAGTATTAAATAATAAAGGTAATTCGAAATCATTGATTTCAATTGTTTCTTTAGATGTATTAGAAATTTTGAGTTTCCATTCAAAAATTTTATCATTTAGAGAAAATTTCTGTTCCATTTTTAAATTTTCATCTTTCGAATAGACACAATTTTCTTTGAATCCAAACTTATTCTTTATTGGTTTTGAATTTGTGTCAAACACATGATCTGATCCATTTATATTATAATTGATCTTAAAAAATCCTAATTCTCTAAATATTTTTTTATAATCAAAATAAGAATTCTCATCCTGTAACAAGTAATCCATTTTATGATAATCGCTTGGGTTTTCGATTGAGGTTAATCCTCTAGAATTAAATTTGATTTTGAAGAAATCGTTAGATAAGTTGGTCATTTTTCTTATTTAAATAACATTCATAGAAAATGATACGAGTGCTAATGCAACTTTCAAGTTCTTTGAAGAGGTGGCATGTTAAATTTGTATTATTTCAATAAATGTTATCTTTGTTGAAATAAAGCTTTATTATCACTACGTACCTCGGCAATAAAGTCCAAACCATTTAAATAATTTCATGGTTTATGTCAGAATATAAATTAAAAATAGAAGAACAAATTTAGTTTTTTATTAAAAATTCAAGAATCAATAGTATAATTTTATCAGTTTGGCATTGTTTGTTTAAGACCTATATCAACCGCATGTTTCTCTGGTTTAGTTATCTTATATAAGTAATAATAATAAGCATCATAATATCCGTGATTATATCTATAAAGTAAAACCCTAAAATGATGGTAATTCCCATCAAGCCCTAACAATCTTCTATGTACTTTGAATCGTGATTCAAAAGTAGTCGATTTTGAGTTTACATCAGCAAAGTAGGATTTCACAAGTTTTTGCATTTGCCTTCTATCATCCGGATGGAATAATGCAAGCCATTTATCGCTTTCCATGGATTTAATTTTATTGGGAGTATAACCTAACATTGCGATATTTCCTTCAATTTCTTCAATCGAATGATATTTATCACTAGACCAATAGCCTTGTATAAAAAAATGTGCAGGGATGGGCTCATGTTTCAATTTTATATCAGATACATTTGAATTCATTAACTTTTTTTGTAGTAATTCGATTGTTTTTTTCTGTAACTGAATTATGTTTTGAAGATCAACAATCTCATTTTCTTTATTATCTATTTTTTGAATAGCATCTGAAGTTATTTGTAAGGTTTCATCATTGATCCAAACAATATTTAGTCCGATTGAATTTGCAAGCTTATTTATAGTTGCATGTCTTGGGATAGATTTATTACCAATCCAATGGTAGAAATTGTTTCTTGAAACACCTGATAAATCAGCCAACTCTTGTATGGATTTTTCTCCATGTTCAAGAATATATTTTATGAATTCAATTTTTGTCATTTCATTTTTTAATTATCTAAATATAGTGAATATATGTAATATTTTGCAAAAATATTGCAAATAATAGCCTTAAGTATATTGCACAAAGATATATAATTATGTAATATTATGCACATAATATGAAGATTTGCGAGGGTGTTTAGCTCGTCCTTGATCTAATAGCGTACCTCCAGGGCCAGTGTTACCCTCGCATCCTTCGTTCCAATTATAATAATTATACCATCAAGATAAAGTTCTTATTTGTATAATTACTTCATATATTCTATACAGTGGTAAGAATTTGTCACAGTACGGTACGCAATCTCATTTTTTTAAATCCTGAATATCCCATACAGATAATCAATACCTAATTTTTTAGTTATGAAAAAATTCGTTTTCTTTTTCATTGCAGTTCTCATAGGTCTTTCAATTCGAAATACAACGGATACTAATGAGATAAATGTTCTTTTTTTAGGCGGTGGAAGTGGTGATGCCAATAGCGCACATAATGGAAAAATTAACCATCATAAATTGAAGCCCAGTTTTTTACGTTCAGGTATACAAATGACTTACAGTTCTAATTTGGACGATTTAAATCCAGAAACCTTGTCTAAATATAATTCCATAATCATGTATTTAAGCGCATCTAATGATAAACCTGCGCGCGTAAGGGCACTGATTGAATATGTTGAAAGTGGTGGCGGTCTTGTGGCATTACATAATACATGTGGTGCATTTGATGGTACAGATGAATTTGTAAAACTGATTGGTGGTCAGTTTGATAGTCACGGGAGTGGATTGTTCACTGCAACACTTGCCAAGGGGCATGAAGATCATCCAGCTTTAGGTGGAATACCAGAGTTTGAAGTTTGGGATGAAACCTATGTTCATAAAAATTTAAGTGATGACCGTACAGATCTAATGACCCGTAATGAGAATGGATCACCAGAGCCTTGGACCTGGGTTCGAAATCAAGGGAAAGGTAGAGTATTTTACACAGCGTACGGTCACGACGGTCGTGTTTGGGAAAATTTTTACTTTCAAAAAATGGTAGCTGCAGCAACTATTTGGACTTCAAATAAAACTCCAACAATAAACACCGATATCCCGTTTCTTACATATCAGGAAGATAAGGAAAAACATTTTCATAATTTTGAGCAACGGAAGACGCTTCAGTTAATTCAAAACCAGCTTTCTCCCGAAGAATCTGCAAATTGTATTATCTTACCAGAAGGATTTGATGCACAGTTGTTTGCCCATGAACCCAATATTGCTAATCCAATTGATATGACTTGGGATGATCAAGGTCGAATGTATGTCGCTGTAACTTTGGATTATCCATATATTCAACAATATGGTAGTGATCGAATCATAATATGTGAAGATAAAGATGGTGATGGACGAGCGGATAAATTTACTACTTTTGCAGATGGTTTTAGTCTAATTACAAGTTTGTGTTGGGTAAATGGTGGAATCATTTTAGCTCAAGCTCCGGACATGTATTTTTTAAAAGATACGGATGGTGATGATAAAGCGGATATAATAAAACGGATTAATAGTGGCTGGGGTATAGGTGATACACACGGTGGACCGTCTAATTTAAAATATGGGCTTGATAATAAAATATATGGTTGTGTGGGCGGTGGAGGCTATACGGATGATAAAGGACGCTTTAGCGCAGGTATATGGCGTATGGATGTAGATGGAAGTAATATAACGCGAATAAGTAATATCGCTGGCAATAGCTGGGGATTGGGTATTTCAGAAGACTTCGAACTATTTGCTTCTTCAGCAAATAAAGTGCCAGCACAACATATCCATGTCCCTTATCCATATTTTGATGCGGTTGGTTTAAAAAAGCAGCATGCATTACCAATTTTTGATTCTCATACTTTCTATCCACTTACTATTACTCGTCAGGGAGATAATTTTGGATCTTATACTGCTGCAGCCGGTTTTGATATTTATACCGCACGAACCTTTCCACATGAATTTTGGAATAAAACTGCATTTATTGGAGCGCCAACGGGCAAACTACTAGGACAATTTCACATAGAACCAGATAATAATGGAAGTTACCTAGCCATCAACGGAGGTAGTTTTATGGCCAGCTTTGATGAGCGTACTGCACCTATACAAGGTAAAACAGGTCCGGATGGGAATCTTTACATTATAGATTGGCATAACTTAATCATGCTTCATGGTGGTGAATTAGATAATCCATTACGTGACAAATCACACGGCCGTATTTATCGCATATCACACAAAAGAGGGCGATCTTCAAAACCATTGAATTTAAAGAATGCAACTTCAGATGAATTGGTTGACAATTTAAAAAATGAAAACATGCTTTGGCGTATCATGGCCCAAAAAAAACTAGTTCAGGAAAATCGTATGGATGCAATTCCAGAATTAATTAAAATGGCTAAAGATCCAAGTCTTGATGGGATTCGTTCAAATCCTGCCGTTATTCATGCACTATGGACACTACATGGCCTTGGACAAATGGATGGATTAAATAAAAAAGCACTCTCCGTTGCACATGCAGCGCTGAAGCACAGTTCTTCGGCAGTACGTAAAAATGCAGTTCGTGTTTTACCTGCTACTTTAGAAAGTACAAGATTGTTAGCAAATATGTTGGATGAACAAGATGCAAATACTCTTCGTTATATCCTTTTGACTTTATCAATAATGCCTAAAAATGAAGCACTAGGCCAAAGAATTTATAGTATTGGTCAACAAATCAAAGGTAAAAATGGCCTCACATCACCTTATCAACTTGCCTTGGTTCGTCATGGTACAACCTTGATAGAAAAGTTAATTACTGAGATACCAGAACGAAACAGAGAGATGGAAGGTGTTGTAGATATATTAGAACCAGAATTAATAAATATTTTACAAAATCCTTCATTTGAAAAAGTTCATGATAAAAAACCGGTTAGTTGGGTTTCCAAAGTACACAATGGACAAGCAACTTTGAGTATAGATTCTACAGTTTCTAGAACAGGTAAATATTCTGGTCGAATTGAGTCTTATGCTGGAGGAGGCGCTGAGTTTCATCTAGTACCTCGGTTGGAACCAGGCGAATACCTTTTGAGTGGTTGGATAAAATTAAAAGATGTGGAAGGGCTTAATGGTGTTTTGTTAAAGGCCGAAGGGAGTGGAATGCAAGCCACAGAGTCTCCAAAACTTCAAGGTACACATGAAGATTGGCAAAAATTGCAAATGACCTTCAAGGTCGATTTTGAGAGTGGTGTTCTAATCTATTGTCTTTTTGGTGCATGGGCTGAGGCAAAAGGAACGGTCTGGTTTGATGATATTGAATTATTTCAGCTTTCTTCAGAAAAAGTAATTCCAAAAGTAACCAAAGTTGAATCATTGCTTGCAAAGCAGGCTTTTGAGGAAGGAGCCGAAACAATCATTCGAATTACAGGATTGATCAATAAACGTCAGGAAAAGTCATCAAGTGTTTTTATGGAGGGTATGACTGAACTTGTGGATATTCCATTTACGGATTCTCAAGTGGATGCACTAAAAATCCTAGCTGCGGATGCTGCTCCTGCAAATAAAATGTCATTAGCTATTTTTGCATCAAATAATAATATTGATATTGGATTAAGTGAACTTGCGAATAGTCTAAAAGGATTTGAAGTTGAAATATTAAATGGTGATCAAGCACGAGGTAAAATGTATACAAAATCCTGTGTCGTATGCCATGGAAGTGATTTTACTGGTGTGCTCTCAGAACGTACACCATCATTACCTCAATTATCTAATTGGTATCTTCAGGGACAATTACAAAAATTCAAACATAATGTTCTTGGTTATGATGTTGAGGATTCAGATGGCTATGCAATGAAAACCTTAATGGGTAAATATAGCAACCAACAAATTGCTGATATGGTGGCATATATTAAATCATTCCAACCAAAACCCCAGTCTATTACCTTAGGCGGTGACCCGATAAAAGGTAAAGCAGCGTATTCAGACTATTGTATGGCTTGTCATCAGGCGGATGGATTGGGAAATAAAACATTAAACGCACCTGCCCTAGTCAGTTTATCCGATGTATATACATATCATCAATTGGTAAAGTTTAAAAATGAAACTCGTGGTAGTGGTATTGGAGATAAACATGGTAAAGTTATGCAGTTATTTGCCAAGATATTGGAAAATGAACAAATAATGAAAGATATTGGGGCATATATCACCACGCTTAAGGTTAATAAAAATGACTAGTCATTTAAAATTTATATGCTTTTATTAAATTGGTAAATATCTAACAATCAAAGAGTTAATATAAATTTATAATAATTATTTCTTTAGATTGTTTAAATTTTCAAGAGAAATAATTACTCCCTATCCAATATTATAAATCCAAAACTAAAGGTACGCAATCCAATGTTAAATAATATACCACTTAAGCATGTAACAGTCACCGATAAATTCTGGAAAAAGAAAATAGATCTATATCAAAATGTGACCTTAATAGATTCATTTGAAAAATTTGAGAAAGATCGTGGAGGGGCAATAAATAATTTTGATCGCGTAGCTAATGGAGAATTAGGTGACCATGCTGGGCCCCCTTGGTACGATGGACTTATCTACGAGATGATTCGAGGTGCTGCAGACTTCTTACATCATAAATATGACTCTGACCTAGAAAAAAGGCTAGATGATTATATTCAAAGGATATCAAATGCTGCAGATCAAAGTGGGGACGGATATATAAATACATGGACACAGCTTATGGAACCAGAGCATAGATTTGGATTTAATGGGGGATTTTTAAGATGGCAGCATGATGTTTATAATATTGGTGCTTTAGTCGAAGCGGCCGTTCATTATTGGAATGCTACGAAAAAAACAAAGCTATTAAGGGTCGCTATCAATGCCGCAGATTATACTTATGATATAGTATTTGATAAAGGTCAAAAAATAGTTCCTTCCCACTCTGGACCCGAAGAAGCTTTTGTAAAACTATATCTACTCCTTAGAGAAAATTCAAGCATTAAGAAAGATTTAAATTCAGAGATTGATGAGGAAAAGTATTTACGATTAGCCGAAAATTGGATAGAAAATAGGGGTAATCATTCAAATGGACCAGATTGGGAAAATGATGATGATGAAAAATGCATTGATTGGATAAAAAATGAAAAATATGGAAAGGGTGATAGACCTTCCTGGGGAAGCTATGCACAAGATCATCTTTCTACATTAAATCAAAAGACAATAGAAGGTCATGCTGTAAGGGCAACATTACTATTTACGGGTGTTGTTAAAATTTATCGTGAAAATCATGACCCCAGATATGAAAGGACGGTTAAACGTATTTGGGATAATATGGTAACTAAAAGAATGCATATCAGTGGAGGAGTAGGTGCAATTCATCAAGATGAAAAATTCGGTGATGATTATTTTTTACCAAATAATGCATATTTAGAAACGTGCTCAGCTATTGGGGCATGTTTCTTTCATCAATTAATGTTTATCACATTTAAAGACAGTAAATATGCTGATGAGGTAGAAAGAGTATTGTACAACAATATATTAAATGGTGTAGCATTAAATGGTAAAAAATATTTTTATGAGAATCCGCTTGAAGGAGAATCTGTAAATAGGTGGGATTGGCATCTTTGCCCATGCTGTCCGCCAATGTTCTTTAAGATGCTTTCGGAATTACCATCATACATCTATAGTCATGATGGAAATGATATATATGTTAACCAGTATATCGGTTCATCTGCTGACATTTTAATTAATAATAACTGGGTTAAAGTTTCACAAGAAAGTGAGATGCCATGGAATGGGAATATAAATATTACGGTTACACCTGTTTCACCAACGAGATTTAACCTTAGATTACGAATTCCTGGATATGTCATAGGTAAGGAAAATCCCGGTGGTCTTTATAACTCAAATGATAATTTTAAAGATGAAGTAGAAGTAGCATTAAATGGTAAAATGGTTAGCAGTGAAATTACAGACGGATACTTAACCATTAATCATTTATGGTCACCTGGTGATAAGATTTCTATTAAGTTTCCACTCCCAATAAGGAAAATAACATCACACAGTTCAGTTTCGGAAAATAAAGAAAAAGTAGCTTTTATGATTGGACCGTTATTATACTGTTTTGAATCAATAGATAATAAAAAATTGGATCATGCAATTCTCAAACCAGATTGTAAATATGCTTTTTCTGATAAAATAACAGAATTAGATAATGCCATTACAATATCTGTAGCAAGTAATATTGGTGATTTAATAGGAATACCTTTTTATCTTCAAAATAATAGAGGTGATGATCAATCTTTCAAGGTTTGGATGCCGATTACAGAAAAAGCAAATAATGAGATTCCAAAAAGAGAAAGGCCAAGGGAAATAAAGAGTAGTGAAGAAAATTTTAAATCAGGAGAAAATGCAAGTTTTTGATGAAAAAAA
>CETG01024899.1_pt1 | contig 19957 bp, 15 predicted proteins | sample 361471 | NCBI WGS metagenome assembly CETG01 (sample SAMEA2622696, study PRJEB7988) | marine metagenome | isolation source: saline water (ENVO:00002010), including | reverse complement strand
AAATATTCTCTCAACTTAGTGTCCGGTCTAATGTAGTAATTCCACATCCTGACTTCCCTAGTTTATTATCAGTAGTTGACACATTAAATTTTTTTAATATTCGTACAGCAACTACAAGAGTTAGTTTTGATAATTTTGACCGTCTTCCAAATAGTTTTCTCTCTTATCTATCAAATGAGGATAGCCCATTAAAATTGTATTTAATTGAAAAAAACGATAATAAAATTTTTATTGATGGACAGGTTACTAATTTGTCTAAATTAAGAGATATATGGACTGGTATAATTATTCTATCCGAGAAGATAGATAATAAAAAAACAAAAGATAAAGAAGACTTCAATTGGCTACAAATACTATCTGGGGGATTTATAATTGGTTTCATAATATTTAACCTTTTGAGATCATCCTTAAATATGTTAAGCATCTCTTTCCTTCTATTTAATGTATTAGGCCTTCTTTTTGCTTTAAGAACTCATAGAGATCTGCTAAATTGGGAAAATAAACTGACTGAAAAGATATGTGGTATAACAAAATCAGAATGCGATACAATTTTTCAGTCTAATAAGTGGAAAATACTAGAAAAAATAAAACTTAATGATATATCTCTTGTCTTATTTTCAACACAACTACTTAGTTTTTTATTTTTTAATTATTTAGGGAATACAGAAAATTTTTATTTTTTTTTCCATAAATTCTTAATTGCCTCTATTCCAATTATAATTTTATCAATTTTTTATCAGGGTGCGATTATAAAGCAATGGTGCGCTATATGTCTTAGTATTAGCGGAATTTTAATTACTCAATTGTTTATTACTTCTTTTGTAAGTAATAAGTCGTATTCTACTAATTCAGTCTTCATAATAATCTTCATTCTATCATTAGTAACATATATTTGGATTCTCTCTAAAAAACATCTTCTAGCTCATCAAGCTATGAAGGAAACGCTACTCAAATTAAATTCTTTTAAAAGAAATTATTCACTTTTTCAAAACTCTCTTTTAAATCAAAAAATCACTACTTCACCTATAGATAAGGGAATTATAATTGGTAATAACCATTTTGATAAACTAGAAATTACATTAGTTACGAACCTACACTGTATCTTTTGTAAAAAGGCTCATTTAATTATCGATGATATACTAGCCAAATTCAAAAACGATTTAAAAATTAGAATCATTTTTAGTGCTGATCGGAAAAAGATAGATAAGGAAACAGAGTTGTTATACTTAACGCTCATCCAAATATCCAAAAGGAACAAAAAAGAATTTTACAATGCTCTTTCAGATTGGTTTGATGATACCAATCTTGAACGATGGCTAAGAAAATATCGAGAGGAGATCACTATAAATCCAAAAATTTTAGATGAAGATTTACAATGGTGTAGAGCTAATGGTTTCAACTTTACCCCCGTAATGACCATAAATAATTTCACATTACCCACTTATTATCAAATTTCAGACATTCCTTACCTAATTAGTGAGTTATTAAATGATGATTCTTTAAAAAAAGATAAGAAAGTACATGTTTCCTAATCGCAAGATAAAATTAAACGATTAATATTTAACGGAACATCCTATTAAAATGGGATTATACACAATTAATTTCTTAACTTAAAATTTACATTTATGAAAAAATCTTTGATTTGTCTTTTATTTACAGTTCCATTTTTTAGCTTCACTAAATCAACAGCTGTAGAGAATGAAATTGACTGTGATGCTTTAGCTGAAGAGTGGTATAATCAAACTTATGAAGGGGACTACACTCAAGAAGATGCTACTAGAGTTTATCTGTTAGTTCATGCTGATTGCTACCTTAATGGAGGTGACAGTTCTTTTACCGCGTACCCATAAAATTGAATATGAAAAAGAAAATTATGTTCCTGAGCTTCATATTTATATGGAGTTCAGGTTTATATAGCCAAGGACTCAAAATTACATATAAAGCTTCTGCAATACATGTAAGAAACTCTAATCCTAAAACCGATAAAGTAACCAGTAAAATTGCTAGCTGGGTAAATTCTATAACACCAAGGATAAATTTTATTGTCGAAACGAATGGTGAAATAAACAAATTGTATTATGAACCTACATTAGAAAGTGATCGGGAGAATGGAAATTTATTAGATTTAGCTATATCCATTGTTATGAATGGACAAGAAATGATTGGTGACCTTACAGAAAATAAAGCTTATTTTCAACCCATATCTTTCGATAAAATTAAACGTATTTCCATGGATAATTTCAAATGGTCTATATCCAAAGAATTTAAATATATATTAGGATATAAATGTTACAAGGCAACAGGAAAGGTTATTGATCAAAATGAAGAAAGTAGACTAAACTATAAAATGACAGCTTGGTTTTGTCCCGAACTGATACAGGGTGGTCCGACTGCATATACTACACTACCTGGGCTAATTTTAGAGATAAAAACTCTTAAAACCATTTTAACAGCTAATAAAATAGAAGAAAGAAAAGGTCTTAAGCTTCATCATCCAGAGTATGATGAAAGCGAGGTCTTGTCTTATAAAGAATGGAGAGAATATTTTGCTGCTAATAATCCAATTGCTCCTAAAAAAAAGAATAACAATCAATAAACTTAGTTCTTATAAACCTTAAGCCGACTTTTAAAAAATGATATAAACAAAGTATCAAATGAAATATAAAGGCTTATCGACTCCTTAATTTTTTATTAAAATCAGACCTATTACTACTCAATTTATTCCCTTAAACTCTAGCGTAAATTTGTGTATTAGCAATAATAGTATTGATTCAGTTTTAGAAGCACTATTCGTCAGGGTAGCTGTGATAGTTAATGTATGTCTGACCTTATAACAAGTAATGCTTCTTTTAATAAATACTATCCGTTTAAATTAAAATCAAAAATTATAATTTTTCTTTCAACATTTCCATTTCCTTCGATATCTTGGAATCAACCACCCTTGCATAAATCTGAGTGGTAGAAAGCTTGGAATGCCCTAGTAACTTAGATACCGTTTCAATGGGGATCCCGTTTGATAAAGTTACTGTAGTAGCAAAAGTATGCCGCGCCACATGAAATGTAAGTTTCTTTGATATTTTAGAATGCTTTGCTAACTCTTTTAGGTACTGATTAATTTTCTGATTGGAATATACGGGAAGTAAAAATCCACTAACTTTAGATTCTCTTTGATATTTTTTAAGAATTACCTTTACCTTCGGAAGTATCGGTACTTTAAAAAGTTTACCGTTTTTTTCTCTTTCTTTTACAATCCATTTATTTCCATCGATACCTTTAACGATATGTCTACGTTCTAATGATTTTGCATCACCATAAGATAATCCGGAATAACAGGAAAATATAAAAATATCTCTGGTTCTCGATAAAGTTTCCCTTTCAATATCTCTGGTTCTCGATAAAGTTTCCCTTTCAATATCTAGGTTTTCCAAAGCTTCAATTTCTCTTTTCAGCAAGTAATCTCTTTCCTTATTTTTGAAATGCAACGAATACCTCGCAAAAGGATCCTTTTCGATCCACTCCATTTTCAAAGCAAGATTGGTTAGTTTTTTTAAACGCTCCAAATGTTTCATAACCCCGTTGTTGGTTAGTCTACGTCGATGTTTGTTTGGATTATAATTACGCAGGAAATGTTCAAAATCAATTATAAAACGATAATTAAGTTGTTTTAGATAAACATCTTTAGTTTTCATCTTGTCCTCAAGAAATTCCAATACATATTTTTCCGTAGTAAAGTAATTTTTCATTGTTCCCGGTTTTAACACAGAAGTCATTTTGGTATTATGATAGGTCAGAAGTTCAACTAAAGTCTTATAGGATTCATCAGATCCCAAGTAACGAGCTTTAATGGCTTTAGCACTGATGTGCTTATTTTCTTCCTGAAGTTGCCTAAAAGCCTCATAAATTTTATTGAAGATACGATCTAAGGATTTGTTCACCTGCAAACTCTCTTCGCTGTAGCCTTTTAGTCGGCTTCGCTTTTCATTCCAAAGGCTTAAGGTTATTCTACGTTTAAGGCTTAGCTCAATACGTTCTCCATTTACAGTAATTCTTGCATACAAAGGAGCTGTTCCATTTTTTGCTTTAGATAATTTTGGATTAAATATTACTCCAAAACTTACGTCATTGTTCATAATGTTTCGTTTTCAAATTAGACAAAAGGCATGAAAACGAAAGTCAAATCAATATGAACTACAAGATAACCAAAAAAAGGTCACCGAATAGGTCACCGAATAGGTCACATTTTTAATGATTTTAAATGATTCGAAATAATTCCATAAAAATAAAAAACCTTGAAAATCAATAGATTAACAAGGTTTTTAATATCATTTATATATGGTTCCAGTCGGGATGACAGGATTTGAACCTGCGACCCTACGCCCCCCAGACGTATACGCTACCAGACTGCGCCACATCCCGAGTTTGAAATGGCAAATTAAACAGGTTCAGATATAAATTCAAAATATAATTGAATAAAAATAAAACTTAATAAATTGATAATTTCACAATCACTAAAGAATGGAAATTGAGTATATTCACATTATACTAAATTGAATTTAAAAATATGATACCCGACCAACTAAAAATCAACGAACTACTACATCAAAAATCCTATCTAAGCGACGGTAAACTCATCGAATGGCAAGGCAAAACCGATGAAGTTTTTTCTACAATTTCAACTTCAGAAAATTATCAAAAAACTTTATTGGGGACTGTTCCACATATGGATAAAACTACAGCTTTAGAAGTATTAACCTCAGCTTGCAATGCTTTTGATAAAGGAAAAGGCTTATGGCCTACCATGAAAGTATCCGAGCGTATTGCCTGCATGGAAAATTTCGTAGGCAAAATGAAATTGCAACGCGAGATTGTAGTGAAATACCTTATGTGGGAAATTGGAAAATCTATGCCAGATTCTTACAAGGAATTTGACCGAACGGTGGAGTATATAGAAGATACTATTGAAGATTATAAAGACCTGGATCGCAACAGCGCTAAATTTTCTAAAAAAGACGGTGTTTATGCGCATATTAGGAGGGGACCTTTAGGAATCGTTTTATGCCTGGGGCCTTATAACTATCCTTTAAATGAAACTTTTGCTTTACTTATTCCCGCTATTATTATGGGGAATACTGTCATTTTTAAACCGGCGAAACACGGAGTTTTACTAATTTCTCCGCTTCTTAAAGCTTTTCAGGAAAGTTTTCCTGCCGGTGTGGTAAATGTAATTTACGGTAGAGGTCGTGAGGTTGCCGCCCCTATAATGCAAAGCGGAAGAATAGACGTTCTCGCACTTATAGGTAATAGTAAATCGGCTATTGCTTTGCAGGATCAACATCCTTTTAAAAACAGACTACGACTGGTTTTAGGACTTGAAGCTAAAAACCCGGGGATCGTATTGCCGGATGCCGACTTAGATTTAGCGATTAGCGAATGTATCTCGGGTACACTTTCTTTTAATGGCCAACGTTGTACCGCCCTTAAAATACTTTATGTACACGAATCGGTTCAGGACGCATTTTTAAAACGTTTTGCTGAAAAAGTAGATGCTTTAAAATTTGGAAATCCCTGGGAAGAAAAGGTACAATTAACCCCGCTTCCCGAGCCTGAAAAACCTGCTTATATTCAAGATTTAATTGATGATGCCCAACAAAAAGGGGCTAAAATAATCAACAAAAAAGGGGGTGAGGTTTTAGAGAATTTTATTTTCCCGGCCGTGCTTTTTCCGGTGACCAAAAATATGAAGGTGTACCAGGAAGAGCAGTTTGGTCCGGTTATACCGGTTAAACCTTTTTCTGACATTGAAGAAATCCTGGAAGAAATTGCAGATTCAAATTATGGCCAGCAGGTATCACTTTTTGGTAAAGATATTGCAGAACTTGCACCGCTAATCGACACTCTGGTAAATCTTGTTTGCCGCGTAAACCTGAATAGCTCCTGCCAGCGAGGTCCCGATGTTTTCCCATTTACGGGAAGAAAAGATTCGGCAGTAGGTACGCTTAGTGTACACGATGCACTGCGCTCCTTTTCTATACGCACATTTGTTGCATCTAAAGATAATCCATACAATAACGAAATTTTAGAAAATTTACTCCATAGCAAATCTTCTAATTTTATGAGTACAGATTATCTTCTCTAACTTTTACTCAGGAATATCCCGGTTATTTATTGGCAAAATGCTCCATAAAATGATCGGGATGTGCTCCTGTTCTTTCATTACTATCCAAATCATCTATCTTCTGTACTTCAGATTCAGACAATTCAAAATCAAAAATATCAGCGTTTTGCTGAATCCTGTTTTCATGAACACTTTTGGGAATCGTAATCACACCTTTTTGCAAATCCCATCTCAACACCACCTGAGCGGTAGATTTACCATATTTTTCAGCGATATCTTTTAAAAGTTTATTATCCAAAATTTGCCCGCGCATTAAGGGTGACCAACCTTCATACTGGATATTTCTTTCAGTACAATAATCCAGCATATTTTGTTGTACCAACTTTGGATGAAATTCATTTTGCAACAACATTGGCTTTATACTACCATTTTGAATGATTTCATCCATTTGATGTTCTACACAATTACATAACCCGATGGCTTTTAAATTACCAGATTTATAAATCTCTTCCATCGCTCGCCAGGTTTCAGTCAAAGTATCGGGAACAGGCCAGTGAATTAAATACAAATCTAAATAATCCAACTGTAATTTCTCCAAGCTCTTATCAATAGCCTTTAAAGTACCTTCGTACCCCTGGTCGTCATTCCAGACCTTACTGGTGATAAAAATATCATCTCTGTTAATATTACTTTCTTTTATCGCCTGTCCTACTCCCTCTTCATTATCATAAAAACTGGCAGTATCGATATGTCGATAACCTGCTTTTAAAGCATAATGTATTGCGTCCTTAACTTCTTTTCCATCCTTAGATTTATAAACACCTAAGCCTAAATAGGGCATTTCTAATCCATTATGGAGGCGTACCGTCCCTTTAATATCAGTAATCTTCATAAGCTTTTTTTATAAAGATAAGGCGTGATTTTTAGTTCAAAAAATATATAGAAATTTTGACATTTTTTTGTGCTAAAAGTTTTCATTGTTTTATTCAGCCTAAGATTATATCTTTGACATTCGTTAAATTCTTCTTAAGACGAAATGCTTTTTCTGAAGTCCAATGCTTTAAAAGGAAACATTAAAAAGCTTTTGAAGAGGTTGAGAAAATGATTGAAAACAAGACCTACAATATATTAATGATAGCTAAGCCTGAAGAGGAGGTATTCTATCTAAAAAATTATCTGGACAAATCAATTATTAAAACTAAAGTCACTTCGGTATATTCCACTACAGATGCTATTAAAGAATTAAAAAAGCAAAAATACCATATCATTTTTTTAGATCTAGGCAAACCAGGAGAAACGGCATCAACTAAAATAGACCAAATTCTATCCTTTAGTCCCTCTATACCCACGGTAATTTTAAGCAATAAAATAGATCTGCCTTTTAGTATTTCTTGTCTAGAAAGAGGAGCCTCAGATTACCTGATAAAAGAAACTTTAGATACCTTTAGTATCTATAAAGCGATAAGACACAATATAGATCGCCGCAATTATATTCATGCGCTGGAAGAAGCAAAAATGCGCTATAGCCGTTTATTTCATTTAAGCCCGCAACCCATGTGGGTTTATGACATCGATACCTTAGAGTTTTTAGATGTTAACGAAGCTGCACTACAAAAATATGGCTACTCTATTAACGAATTCCTTTCCTTAAAAATTACTGATATTGCATCTGGGGACGAAATTCCAAAAATCCTTAAAACGGTTTACGAAACAAGAAAGAATGTTACCAGAAGCTTTAAAGGAATTTCCAAACATAAAACTAAGGATAATCAAATTATTGATGTAGAAATCCATAGCAACCTCATTAAATTTAATGAGAAATCGGCTCGCTTAATACTTGCCAACGATATTACAAAAAAACTCAAGCACATTAAGGCGATGGAAAGCCAAAATAGAAAGCTACGCGAAATAGCATGGACTCAAAGCCACGTGGTAAGGGCTCCCCTAGTTCGAATGATGGCACTGGTAAACATGCTTAATGAACATTTTGAAGAGCCATCCGACTTCTACCTTGAGCAAATAAACAGGTCGGCTCAGGAATTTGACAAAATTATTCGGGAAATTTCAGATAAAACAGCCCAGATCGAATTAGACGATTAATCGCATCTCCCTTAAAAACACTTCTCATTTTTGTTTGATATATTGGTTTATCCAATATTTTTGTAGGTAAAATAGTATTTAATTTTTATATTCATAAAACCCAAATCATGTGCTTTCGCACCCGTATCCTTTTATAATGCAAAAAATACACTGTTCTTATTTTAAATACTGCACCTTAATTTTCTTTTGCCTGGTTCTAAATTTTAATAGTAGGGCTCAAGAATATGGTGCTGATGAGTTATTCAGCATGGCAAGAAATGCTGCTTTTGAAGAAGACGATTATCCTAAAGCCATTAAACTTGCTAAACAGGCATTAGATCAAAGCCCCGATTACACAGGAATCCGAATCTTCTTAGGTAGAGTCTACACCTGGAGTAAAAAAACAGATAGCGCAAGAGTAGAATTTGAGAAAGTTTTAAAAGACAATCCGGGTCACGAAGACGGTTCTTTTGCTTACGGTAGTTTAGAATATTGGAACGACAATTCTAAAAAAGCCTTAGATATTGTAAATAGTGGTCTGGAAGTACATCCAGATGCCGAAAACTTATTACTGCTGAAAGCAAAAGTGCTTCGCGATCTTAAAGAATATAAACTAGCCCAGGAAGCCAATTCAAGACTTTTAAAAATTAATCCTAAAAATACTGAAGCCCGCTCCTTAAGTCAGCGATTAACCATACTTTCTGCCAAAAACCAAATTGGTGCTACTTACGATTTTGTTTATTTTGATGAACAGTTTGATGATCCCTGGCACCTTGCCAGTATCGATTATAGCAGGCAAACTAAAATAGGATCTATCGTAGCCAGGGTGAATTACGCCAACCGTTTTAACAACAATGCCTTACAATTTGAGGTAGACGCTTATCCAAGCATTTCTGAAACTTTTTACGCGTATGTAAACGCAGGATTCTCTGATGATGCAGGGATTTTCCCCGAATATCGCGCTGGTTTCTCCCTTTATGCCAATCTTCCATGGGCTCTGGAGGCCGAAGCCGGTTTTCGATTATTAGGTTTCGATGACCAAACCTGGATTTATACCGCTTCTATAGGGAAATATTATAAGAGCTTTTGGTTTAATTTCAGGACTTTTTTAACGCCATCCAACAGTTCTGTTTCACAATCATACAGTTTTATGACGCGTTATTACCTTGGTGGCGCAGACGATTTTCTTAGTTTAAGAGTAGGTACTGGTCTGTCTCCAGATAATCAAACCAATAATATCTTATACAATAATGGTAATCAATACCGTCTAAAATCAGATAATATCGCTATCGGTTATCGAAAAACTTTATGGAGCACCAATGTGCTATTTATAGAAACAGGCATCCAAAATCAGGAATATCGCCAGGGAGAAAAAGGCAATCAATTCACTATAGGTGTTGGATATTTAAAACGTTTTTAAAATGCTGAAAAAGCGTTTAAAACACATCATTATCATTTTAATTTTATTATCGCCTGTTTTTATGTTTCTGGCGTGGTTTTTTACACCAAAAACTAAAATGGTTGCAGCGATTATTGATAAAACTGTTTTAACTACAGAAGGACAGGAACATATTTCTTTAGACTGGGTGCTTAACTACAAGAAGTACACTAAAACATCTACAAAATTCTATAAAAGAAGTGAAGACTATTTCGGCTTTTTTCCAAAAGAGAACGAACAATTCGATCTTCGCGGTTTGGAACGTTTTCCTTCCAACAAAATAGAACAGCTAAGCAATGATGCTGATTTGGTATATTTTACCGATACCTATGGAATTTACACTAACGAGTGGTACGAACAAAATAACCAGACCGAGCGATCCGGCATTGTTTACGGAGGATTAAAAGAAAACGATATGGAATTCCTTCAAAAAATGAAGGATAAAAATAAGCTTATAATCACCGAATTTAACACATTTGGTTCTCCTACTGCATACGATATCCGAAGAAAATTCGAACGAACTTTTGGATTGCAATGGACCGGTTGGACGGGACGTTATTTTGATAATTTAGATACCTTAACTAATAAAGAATTACCCAGGTGGTTAATCAAAAATTACCTGAACCAACACGGTAATAAATGGCCTTTTAAAAAATCTGGAGTGGCATTTGTAAACGAAAATGATCAGGTAACCATTCTTGAAGATAGTATTCATTTAGAGCGAGAAATTCCACAGATTATAAGTAATGACTACGGAAAAAAACGATTTTCACTTCCTGATGAAATAAAATATCCATTTTGGTTTGATATTGTTCAAAATAACTCGGCTATCAATAAAACCGCGGCAAATTATAAATTGTACACTACAGAAAAAGGAAGCCGGGAATTGAAGAAATACGGTATTCCTACATCATTCCCTGCAGTAACTTACCATTTAGATAGCGATTACGAATTCTATTATTTCTCTGGTGATTTTTGTGATAACCCCATTACTATGGAAACTTCCTATTTTAAAGGAATCGGAATTTTTAAACGCTTCTTTTATAACGATAGGGATAAAACCGAAAGAGCCAGCTTCTTCTGGAAGTTTTATCGCCCCATGCTTCAGAAGATCTTAGAAGATTACGAGAAAAAAATCAGTACTAAAAACAACGAATCTTAGTTGGTGTACTTTATATAAACAGAATCTGGAATTATTTTTCCACCATTGGTGATAATCGCGTTCTTCTGTTTAAATCCGTTATACGCGTCCATTATACTTTTTTGCTGTTTAGGATCGTTTACTGGTCTTTCGCCCATATCCTCAAGGATCTCATAAAGACGATCACCATTAAGATGATAGGTGCCTACCACATAATCTTTCATATTCACCTTGGTTTGAATCAACGGAATCTGGTGAATATTTCTAAAATTAACAACGGTATCCAGGCCTTTTCCTAACCAGCTCGTATCTTCGGGTAGATCAAGTTGGTAATTAGACTTCAGCAATCTTAAAATACTGGGAGGGACATCAGAATGGGATGAAATCGATGCCATTTCAGAAGTACGTTTAAGCATTGGAGAATACAATATTAAAGGTACATGATAACGATCGATAACCGTAGCCATAGGGATTTCGGGCATACGGTGATCCCCCGTAATTAGGAAAATGGTATTGCTAAAATCCGGACGCTTTTCATAATTTTCAAAGAACTTTTTCAGCATTGCATCGGTATATAAAATACTGGCATATTGATCTCGATAAGCACGATAGTCCTGCTTTTTACTTTCTGTAAAATCAAGCTGAGTCATACGCTCTTCAAAACGATCATAAAATTCCTGCTGCTGATTAATTTTGAACGGGTTGTGGGAAGAAACCGTAAGCAAGACCCCTAATTGAGGTTTTGCCATACTATCTGAAGGTCTGGTATTTAAATATTTTGCATAAAGTGCCTCATCATCATAGCCCCAGGTAAAACCATTAGTTTCTGGTAACAATCCCGAATTTGTAGAAAACTTGTCTTTATCAATAAGATCATCAATTTTATTTCTTCTTAAATACAGCTCCATATTATCGAAACTCGCATCACCACCGTAGTAAAATGAAGTTTCATAACCGTTATGTTTTAACAGGTTTAAAAGTGATAACTGATTAGGCATTTTTTCTCCCATACCTAAATAACCACTTTGCGCAAAAGGTAACGAGCCTAAAATAGAAGGTAAAACAGCAAAAGTACGCCCTCCCTGACTAAGAAAGTTTTTCCAATACAAACTCTGTGTAGAAAGCGAATCAAGAAACGGGGTCCAATTGCCTAAATAAGCACCTTTATTCGTAAAAGCACGACCTAAACCTTCCACCAGAATAATCACAATATTCGGTTTCTTTTCATTAAGATTAAAATATGGCGAAAGCACATCGGTATCAGAATCTACATGATAAAAAGGATAATTGCTTTCATCTAAATATTCATAATCCACGACAGAATTATCAAGATTATCATAAATACCAATATAATTATCAGCATAAATATCGACGTCATAATCGGTCTTGGGAAAGAAATAATAATACGAACTTGTAAAAAAATAGTCTGATTTATTGGTCACCAGATTACTGGCAAAAGTGGTTTGTAAACTTATTTGGCTCCAAGCTGAAGTAGTTGAAGTAAAGAATATTATTACAGAAGCTAGTGGATAAATAATACCTAAAGCCCAGGGTAATTTAATAAATCTAGGCAACCACCATAAAATGGAAATACAAATGGCAACCACCACTAAGAACTGGAGTACGGCAACAATACTTAAACCTCCTGATGCTCCCAAAGTTTGCTGTACATCTTGTAACGAGTAACTAAAAAGATCTGCACCCAACAGGTTTAAAGAGGTCGTAAAATACAACACCAATGCGGTTTGGATAATGGCTGCGAAACAAATAAAAGTTTTGAAAGTAAATTTGGCTGATTTGGGATGCACTACATAAAAGATAAGGTAGAAAATATAGCAGACTGCCCCCCATTTTAGCCAAAGCAAAACATCCATCCAGCAACTATACATCAACAATCTAAAAAAGTTTTCCTGTACAGCATTGACTAGCGTATTATAAAAAAGCTCTAAAAGACTGAGTAAAAACAGTAAAAAGAGCCATACGAGTGAAATTGAAAAAAACTCCCTGGTAGCATTAATTAATTTCTCTCTAAAACTTAGATGATCGAATGAACTTATCTGTGACATAAGACTTAGTTGCAAGCAGCCAAAGTATCAAAAAAAGCTGTATTCTTAGCTTAAGAATACATAAAATCGATAGATATCTTCTAAAAAGCGCTATAACTAATTTACGGCAAGTCTAGACTTTAATAGCTGCAGATCCCCATCACCAAAGCCTTTAATATCCAGAATAGTGCCGCGATGCGCATCAGATTTTAAAATGAGTTTTTCTTTTTCGAAACGGAAATCAACAATATCTTTAAATAAAAATGATTTTGGTTTTAATTGCTGCCCTTTCATCTCCAATTTCTCCTCATCCCACGAGATTATAACGTCTTTTGGATAATAAAAATAGATTAACAAATTCACAGATCCACCAAAAAGAAACATCATAAACAAAAATTTACCGATAGGATTTGCTTCCTCGAACAGGTTTACGATTCCAGCAATTGTAAAAACTACTCCTGAAATTAACGGCAGATGTTTTACCCAAAATGGCGAATGTTTCTTGATCGTATTTTTCATATTAGGCAAATTGTAAATTAGTTTCTGAATTGAAATCCTGCTTTAATTTCCGGATCTCTTCAGGCTTGAAGCCTTTTAATTCTATCATTGTCCCGGCAGCTGCTCCTTTTTTGATCGTGAGATTATAATCTGAAACATTTAGATGATCTACTTCAGATAAATTATAAGAAACCTCCTTTTGGCACCACTGCTTTAAAACGATCTTATCCTCATCCCAGCTTATATATTCTTCAGTAGAACCACCAAAGAAATATTGGACTACGAAATAACAAATCCCGATAGCAAAGTAGCCATAAGACATTAAACTAGAGCTCTCTTCAGTAAAGAACATGGCAACAGCGACAATAAGGTAGAATAAACCAAATAAACGGTAATAATGTTTCCTAAAAAAGCCGTTATGTTTTTCGATTTTCTGCATAAAAAAAGGATTCCGATATAAAAATACCGAAATCCTTTAATATTTCCTATAATTTTTTAGTCTACACCGTTTTTATCTTTAACTCTTTTCTCGTTGGTTTTGCTTCGGAATTTAACGGAGTACCATATAAATCGAAATCGGCAGCATCAGTGATTTTAATATCATAATATTCGCCTGTTTTCAGGTAAATTTCAGCAGCATCTATAAGTACTTCATTATCTACATCTGGCGAGTCAAACTCTGTTCTTCCGATAAAATAATTACCTTCTTTTCTATCGATGATCACTTTAAAAGTTTGCCCTATTTTTTGCTGATTCAGCTCCCAGGAAATTTGTGACTGAATTTCCATAATTTCATTAGCACGCTCCTGCTTTACCTCATCTGGTACGTCGTCTTCAAGATTATACGCATGGGTATTTTCTTCGTGAGAATAGGTAAAACATCCCAAACGCTCAAATCGCATTTCTTTCACCCATTCTTTTAATTCCTGGAAATGCGCTTCGGTTTCTCCGGGGTATCCCACGATAAGCGTGGTTCTAATCGCCATTTCTGGAACAGTCTCTCTAAATTTATATAAAAGATCGGTGGTTTTTTTATGAGTAGTACCACGACGCATCGATTTTAAAAGATCATCAGAAATATGCTGTAAAGGAATATCCAGATAATTACAGATTTTTGGCTCCCGTTTCATCACCTCTAGCACATCCATTGGAAAACCCGTTGGAAATGCATAATGCAAACGAATCCATTCGATTCCTTCAACTTTAACCAAATTCTCTAATAATTCGGCTAAATTTCTTTTTTTATAAAGATCAAGACCGTAATAGGTTAAATCCTGAGCGATAAGGATTAATTCTTTCACGCCGTTTGCCGCCAGCTTTTTAGCTTCAGTAACCAAATTTTCGATCGGTGTTGATTTATGGCCCCCGCGCATTAACGGGATGGCACAAAAACTACAGGGACGATCACAACCTTCAGCGATCTTTAAATAAGCATAGTTTTTTGGAGTCGTGGTTAAACGCTCACCAATAAGCTCATGCTTATAATCGGCTTCCAGGGCTTTTAATAAACCCGGGAGTTCTGTTGTTCCAAAATACTGATCTACATTTGGAATCTCCTTTTGTAAATCGGGTTTATAGCGCTCACTTAAACAACCGGTTACAAAAACCTTATCTACATCGCCCTGCTCTTTTTTCGCTACAAATTCTAAAATAGTATTTACCGATTGTTCTTTAGCATTATCGATAAATCCACAGGTATTAATTACAACAATATTACCTTCCTCCTCGTGAACAACATCTTTATTATTCGCTTTTAACTGCCCCATTAACACTTCGCTGTCGTAAACATTCTTACTACAACCAAGGGTTACTACATTTATCCTGTTCTTTTTAAGCGATTTAGTCCTCATGTAAAATCTTCGTTTAGGAGTGCAAAAGTAGTGAAGATGAACGAAATACTAAGGATATCAGTCAAAATTTAGCGTTGATACTAATTTAAGTCCGTTTATTTTTCCTGAGAGTTAATTTCTTCTTTAGGTTTCTTCCATAGTCCCAGGCAAATAACTCCTGAAATAAGCATTGAAACAAGAACACCGGCAATGACTATTCCAGCACCATCACCAACAAAATGATCCATATCGTAGTCCATAAAGATAAAGAGATAACCTATAAAAAGGGCATCAAGCACTAATTGAATAATCCAGTAAGCAATTTTACCTTTATGTGTTAGTTTTCGTAGGAACAATCGATCTAACATAGCTTTGAGTTTTTGGTTTTAGAGTTTTAGAGTTTTAGAGTTTTAGAACGATCTTAATTTTTGATTATTTTATAGACAAAGAGGTTCTTTTTAAGAATAGCGTATCTTTAAAAAAATATGTCACAAACCATGAAATCACATTTTTTGATTCTGCTTCTTTTCATTACAAGTTTATCACTTAATGCACAGGAAACTGCCAGAGACCTAGGCATTATAACCGGCGTAATGCCCATTGGAAAAACCAATAGCATCGTAGATGTAAGTGGAGTTAAAGTTGGTCATACCACATTAATTAAAGGGGACGCTATAAGAACCGGTGTCACTGCAATTTTACCGCACGGAGGAAATATTTTTCAGGATAAAGTACCGGCTGCAGTTTTTGTGGGTAATGGTTTTGGGAAATTAGCAGGAACCACACAAATAAACGAGCTTGGAAACATCGAAACTCCCATTATCCTTACCAATACGCTTAATGTTGCTACAGGTATTGATGCCGTTATTAAATACACCTTACATTCCCCTGAAAATGAACAGGTAAGATCTGTGAATGCTGTTGTTGGCGAAACTAACGATGGCTATCTAAATGATATTAGAGGGCAGCATGTTTCTACCACAGATGTTTTAAATGCGATAAAAAATGCAAGCACAGAAAAGCCGGAACAGGGAAATGTTGGTGCCGGTACCGGAACGATTTGTTTTGGTTATAAAGGCGGAATAGGAACATCTTCACGTAGATTGCCTAAAAATCTTGGCGGTTATACTGTAGGCGTTTTGGTGCAAACAAACTTTGGTGGAGTCCTGGATATTGGCGGAGTCAATATGGGGGAAAAATTAAAGAATTTCGCCTTTGCAGATGAATTACAAAATAACGTAGATGGTAGTTGTATGGTAGTGGTTGCCACCGATGCGCCATTGACGAGTAGAAATTTAGAACGCCTTGCTAAACGTGCTTTTATGGGACTGGCACAAAGTGGAGGAATTGCTTCTAACGGCAGCGGAGATTACATCATTGCTTTTTCTACTTCGGAAGATGTGAGAATTCCCTATCAAACCAAAGCATTATATAAAACTAAAAGTGTTCCCAACGATTGGATGTCACCATTATTTATGGCTGCAAACGAAGCCACCGAAGAAGCCATCATCAATAGCTTATTTATGGCTGAAGATATGACCGGTTATCAAGGCCATCACATTAAAAAATTACCCGTAGATAAAGTATTATCGATCCTGAAAGAACAGGGAGTGTTGGAAAGTGAATAATATTCTAGGCCTTTCGTAATTTCTAATCTTTCTGATCACTGGGAATTTTGCTTCTGCTTTAATGTAGAACATAGAATTCAAGAATCAAGAGTCAGGAAACAAGACTAGACAACAAACTAATTTGAAAATAGAATATTTAAAAATGAAGAAAACATCCTCTTAAACTTTCGAAATTTTAAACTCAGCTTATATCTACTCCCGTACGTTTCTTTACTTCTTCGCAAAATAATAATTGAAGTCTTCTGGTAACTTTTCCAATGTCGTTCCCAAAGTTTATAATCCTATCCGGAAAATGAAGATTTTTAATTGCGGTAATCTGAGTAGTGGTACCGGTAATAAAAACTTCGGTAACCTCATCTAACTCAGAGACCGGAAGTGCTTTTTCAACAATTGCGATATTGTTTTCCTTACACAGTTTTATAAGTAAATTTCGAGTAATTCCGGGTAAAATAAATTTACCATTGGGATGTGTATAAACGCTTTCATCTTTTACAAAAAACAATGAAGAGTGCGAACCTTCCGTAAAATAACCATCTCTAATCATTATGTTTTCAGAAAAATCACTTTTCTTAGCTTCGGTATTTGCCAGAATATTGGCCATTAAGGAAACCGATTTGATATCGCAGCGATGCCAACGCAGATCATTAGATACCAGGACATCTTTAAATTGATTCTGAAAACCTCTAAGATTGGTTTTATAAGCATATACAAGCACCGTAGCATCGTAATTTTCAGGAAAATAATGCGTCCTTGGAGCCATTCCCCTACTTACCTGAATATAAATGGCGCCATCGGCTGCGTTTAATTCCGTCAATTCGATAGCTTTTAAAATAATGCTTTCAAAATCACTTATATCACATTGCAATTCGACTTCTCTCAAAGAATATCGCAGCCTTTGTAGATGTTCTTTCAGTAAAAACAACTTTCCGCTGTAAAAAGGAATGACTTCGTAAATACCATCACCAAATAAAAAACCACGATCAAAAACAGAGATTTTCGCCTCTTCGGGCTTTAACCATTCTCCGTTTAAATATACTTTGCTGGGGTAACTTAGTTTCATGTTTAATGCAAAACTTAAAAATAGACTATTGCGCGATATAAAAAAACTGCCCTGGAAAAAAATTTCACAAGGCAGTTTTATAAGTTTTTGGAGAGTCATTTATGAACAAGGTTGCGATTGGATGGAATCAACCTGAAAAAATGAAATCACAACGAAAATGATCAACAAAGAGCTAAAATTGAAAAGAAGGTGGAGCATTTTCAGGTTTACTTCCCCAATCTTTATTTGCTTTGTTACCCATTTTTAATACTAATGTCCCCCCATTTTCTAAATCTGTATGCGTAAACCAGGGGTTGTCCCAGTTTTTACCATTTAAAGTAGCGCTTTGTATATACTTATTGTCCTTAGAGAAATTTTCTGCAATGATGGTGAAAGTTTTACCATTTTCTAATGTCACTTCAGATTTTTCAAAAAACGGACTTCCAATCACATAAATGGGTAACCCCGGCGTTACCGGATAAAATCCTAATTGAGAAAATACTACAAAAGAAGACATTCCGCCGCCATCTTCATCTCCCGGAACTCCCATAAAATCATTTCTAAACCAGGTATGTATTAATTTTTTTATGCGTTTCTGGGTCTTCCACGGTTCACCGGCATAGCTATACAGGTATGGGATATGAAGTGAAGGCTCATTGGCCATACTAAACTGGCCTACATTCCCAGTTTGATCCGGTAACTGCGTATAAAACTCTCTTTTGCCTCTACCCATTGGCTCAGCAAATGTAGCATCAAGATTATCAATAAAGGCTTCTCTACCTCCCATCAAATCAATTAAATCTGCAACATTATGCTGTACGTCCCATCGGTATGTCCAACCATTATTCTCACCATAATAATTTCTTGCACCCACGCCTCCAGAAAAACGATAATCAAATGGTGTTATAAATTCACCATTTTTATCCTTAGGATGGAAAAAATTGGTTTCGCTATTAAACAAATTTCGATAATTTAGTGCTTCTTTTATAAAGTGCTTATAGTCATTCTTATGGTCTAATTTATTTGCTAAAACCGCCAGACACCATTCATCATAAGCCGTTCCTAATGTTACCGCTACGGGCTGGCGCTTCTCAAAACCACTAACTTCAGGAATGGTTTCTTCCTCACCATCCCTTAAAGCCGGGATAAATCCATTGCTTTTATAGAAATTATCTAGTTCGCCGGCCGGTTTACCAGACCACGGCGCTAATGTTTTTTCTGTAATTGCTGCTTTAGATGCCTGATAAGCCTTTTCAAGATCAAAATTATCAAGGCCTTTTTCTGAAGCATCCAAAATAGTCGCCACACCATGATTAGAATTCATTCTTCTACTATCTCCCGTGACTTCAGGAAAGGTTGGTAACCAGTTATGCTCCATCTGCTGTGCCATTAAAATAAAGGAATGAATAATATCCTCTTCCTGCTTAGGATTAAGCAAAACACGCAATGGATGATGTGCTCTGTACGAATCCCAAATCCAATCGTCTGTATAAAACGGTCTTCCATTATCCTGATGCACCTGGCCATCAAAAGCACTGTAATATCGCCCATCTTCAGAAATACAAACAGGGCGCTCGTAAGAACGATATAGCGATGTGTAAAAAACATTTTTATCGGCTTCACTACCACCTTCTACCTGCATTTTACCTAATGCTTCGTCCCAAATCTGTTTCCCCTGTTCTTGTAACTCGGCCACTGTTCTACCGTTTATCTCTCTTTGATAATTCGATTTAGCTTGTTGCTCATTAATAAAAGATACCCCGTATGGCAACTCTAAATTAGATTGCGATTTTGAGAAACTTAATACGATACTGGCATTTCTACCCTCTGCTTTAGTACCTGAAATAAGCGTAGTATTTTCATCCAAAACCTGAACTTTTTCGGGTTTTTGCTTCGGAATTAAATAGATATAAACTTTGGTGTTATTTCCTATAATCTGATAGCCAGCGATTGCTTCACCATCCCAGGTTAACATGCCGTTTCTTGAATTGAGGATAAGGTGACTTTCTTTTTCTTTTTCAAAATGAATAGTATATTTAGCTGACTGTGACGCTAATCCATAATCTACCGTAGTTTCCTGCTCATCTAAATAAACATAGTAACTGTAAGGATGAATTTCTTCTAAATCATAACTAAATTTTATTA
>CETG01181040.1_pt1 | contig 19978 bp, 20 predicted proteins | sample 361471 | NCBI WGS metagenome assembly CETG01 (sample SAMEA2622696, study PRJEB7988) | marine metagenome | isolation source: saline water (ENVO:00002010), including | reverse complement strand
TAATTCAATGGCTTATGTATATGAGTGTAGGCAATACAAAGGGCTATGGGATGGTTCGACAACAAACCCGACTCGCTCGCTCGCCTTTTATGACTTATGTTTACTCGTTAGGAGTCTGGTTCGGTGTTCTTATTCTGGTTCTTGACCAAATAGGAGTGCTAAATGGGACTATTGAAAATTAGACACGACAAAGCTCTCAATAATTATTGAGAAATAATACCCATTCATATGGTCCTCATTTGTTCTTATCACCATAATGTTTTTCATACCACTGGCCTATACTTGTGGCATGAGCATTAAATTCGCGACCAACCTCAACCCTATTTTGGTGTGTATTTCCCAGTTCTTGTAAACGTTTTGCAGCAAGTTCTTTCTTTTGAGGGGAGTGGTAGTTCCTTTTTTTACGTACGCTCCTTTTTGCTCTTGTATTTGTCACTTCGGTAGACTTCATTGCCTCCTCCATATGAGCCTTTAGTGCTTTTTCTTTTTTCTCATATATCTCAACGACTTCATCAAAAAACTTTGCAATTTCTTGATGCCTCTCCCTAAGCTCTACATCGGCATAACAGACCTTGAAAAGTGATACTTGCCAGGGTTTGTTTACATCCCCTGCTTCCTTCAACTTTTTCAGCGCGGCCGAGAATTCCTTTTCCTCCGTCTCTTTGATATAGGTTACATCGCTTGAAAAACTCTCATCCCAGGATAAAAAATCAGAATTACGTTGCAACGTATCATATATATTCCGGTCTGATATCTGAAGACATGTAAGCCCAAACCTTAAATATTGTTCTTCCACAGATTTCGGTTTTTCTTGCCCCTCATTTCTGTCGATGAACTGGTAAAGAGACAGGCTATTTACCAGCCGTTTGATAGACCGGGGATTTTCACCGATTGTACATTTTACAATACTTTCTAGAAACCCTACTTCAAATTTATCGGCCTTTTTATAGCCAATATCCTTCAGTAGTTCCTTGACATAACTACCTATACGAAATTTCTCACCGGGAACCATAAACGGCAATTGTATTATCTTGTCAAAATAGGCTCTGAATTCTCGCTCGTTTTCCCCTCTCTTCACGCCAAACCTTTTCTCGAGCCCTTTGATAACTACATCATAGTCAATAGCCAGCAGAAACACGCATTTTTCCAGATCAAAAATAATCTTAAGGGAATCGAGGATTTCAACTGCAACTTCAGGCTTAATTCGATCAAGATTATCAAGGTAAATTACAATCCTTTCGTAGGAGTTAGTTTCCCTGGAACCTAATTCTGCAACCGAACTCTTCAGATTTTCCTTTAGGTCAAGCACATGCTGTGAATCGGCGTCTTTGATTATATCAAGCCCTTCCAACAGTTTGTTATTACCCATGCCCGGCAAAAATCCTAAACCTAATAAAGAAGCCTTTCGGGCAAGTGATGTAGTAGAATTGATAATTTTTTTCTTTCTTGACTGTTTTCGGTCCCCCTCTGATATCCGCACAGAAAGCTTATGAATTATTTGTCGCAAAGCTTCCTCAGGCCCATTAAAGAGAGCATAATCCCAAGCATCTAATTTAATATTCAGAATACTATTAGCTCCTTCGGTGGTTTCCGGTTCAACCTGCTCTTTTCCTGGCTCTAATTGCCTGTAAACCTGGTTGAGAAATGTGGTTTTTCCCATTCCCCACTCACCCTGAATGGCAATTGTCATAGGAGTAACTGTTTTCTTTACAAACTCTGCCAAGGCCGTCGCATAATGCCTCACCTCAAGTTTGTCGTCGTCAAGATCATCTAATGGTGAGTCTGTGACACCCACCCTCTCACTGATCGGTTTGGAACTATCTGTATCCTTTTCCATAAGTTGACCCCTTTGAAAAAACCCATGGTACAATTGGTCTAAACAAATGCCTGGATAGTGTTGTTAAATCATAACTCCCTTATGAACTTGCGGCATTTTAATAATGATAGTAACGTATTTTTATCTCGTTCTGCAAATTATGGGCTATTATTTTATGAACTCATTAAAGTAACCAGATATACGGTTATAAATTATGTCTATGATAGTTAAATTTGGTATCTTGATATTTTCGATCTCCTGGATCTACTTTGAGCTAAAAAAATGGTTCGATTTCCGTAAAAAAAAATATACAACCAATGAAAGCTTCAGATTGACTGGGTCTGAAACCAAGAGGTTGCAAGGTGCCGAAAAAAAACTCTTGGATGTGAGGAATGACCTAAAACAGGTTGAGCAACAAATTAATGATATTGAATTACGAGGAAAAAATGTCCGCCGAAATAAAAAAGGTGACTTTGATAGTCGCAGTGCCCTCGGTAAAAAACTTAATCGGGAAATAAGATCGGCCAGAAAGAAGGAATTGTGGCTTCAGGGTACACTTCAAAAGGCAGAAACAGAAAAAGAGCAACTGGGTTTGGCGGGTTGGTATAGGGCAAAACCTTGGTTAGAGGCAGAGGCGAGATGCATATTCGCTCGAATAACAATCCTAGGTTATACCGCTTCCGTTCTTATTCTGGATTACGGCCTATTGATTATGACTGGTTTTTGGTGGGGATTGTTGTTAATAGCCATATGGATAGGACTTTATTTTTTAACACGAAAATTTCTGGAGGACGAACTTCTTTTAGCACGCCTCGAACTCTAACTACTTTCAATTATAAGGCTTTATATGTTAGCATCAAACAAGGTTATTTGTGTCTTAGGAGGGTAATATGAGTGAACTAGAAATTCCTGATATTCAGTTAACAGATAATACGAGCCAAAGACTACCCTGCGTGCTGGTGCTTGACGGATCTGGATCCATGGATGGAAAACCAATCAAAGCGCTCAACGAAGGTCTCAAAGTGCTGGAGCAGGAACTCAAGAATGATGATACTGCCGCCCAACGCGTAAGACTAAGCGTTCTAAGGATGGGAGATGACGACGAAGTAGAAGTTGTAACCGACTGGACTGATGCCGTTGATTTTGAGGCACCAACAATTGAAGCCAATGGCAGGACCCCAATGGGAAAGGCCATGTCCATGGCCCTCGAACGCATCGAAGACCAGAAGGAAGCACTTAGGGAAAATTCAACACCCTACAATAGACCTTGGATATTTCTGATTACTGACGGTGAACCAACTGAGTATGATTGGGAAGAGACGGCCCAAGAATGCAGAGAAGCTGAAAATGACAACAAGGTAACCATATTTGCTATAGGTACCGAGGAAGCTAATTTTGATATATTAGAAAAATTCTCCAGTCTAAAACCTGTTAAACTTGATGGTCTGAAATTCAAGGAACTTTTTGTCTGGCTTAGCAAGAGCACCTCTTCTGCATCACAGGCTGCCCAAGATAGCGAAGTACAGCTTGAGGCGGTAGACTGGGGTTCAGTCCCAACCTGATAAATATTGATCGATGACAGACAAGAAAAATTGGATTTATGGGGGGGTCTCGGTCACCGGTTTTTCTCATGAGGAAGAAAACATACCATGCCAGGACGCTCACGCCTTAACATGTAACAAGAACAATACGTTTGTGGGGGCGGTTTGTGATGGAGCGGGGAGCGCGCGGCTAAGTCATTTTGGTTCGAAAGTTTTTGCCGAAGCTGTTGTGGATGCATTAATAAATTACCCTGAAGATCGTATTTTTCCAGAAGAGGCATACATTAGGTCGAATATAATTTCTGCTATTTCTTCTGCACAGGAAAAGTTACTTTTGGAATACCCGGAAGTAGAATTAACAACTGGAGAAAACAAAAGTAGAAGGCCTTCCACAATCCGCGATTTTCACTCGACATTGGTTGCTGCAATTGCCAATGAAAGGGGTGGTGCATTCATACATGTGGGTGATGGGGTGGGAACCGCCTTTAGTTCCAATAACCTCATGGCCTGTGTAGTATCCAAGCCTGCAAACGGGGGTTATGCAGAGCAAACCTATTTTGTTACAGAGAGCAATTGGGAAGAGCATCTTCGGATAAAACCTTTTTACCAGTATTGTGATACCATACTCCTAATGAGTGACGGCGTCCAAGGTATGGCCATGTCCAAGGGGCACAATCACCCGTTTGAGAAATTTGTTAGCCCCCTTCTCTCCTTCATCCGCGACAATGAACGTGAAAAAAATGAGGTTGCTGTTAGGAATACGCTATCTAAAGAAATCGTCCGACGTAGTACCCCAGATGACAAGACCCTTGTATGGGCAATGCGCTAAAAAAGTTCGGCTCGCATGAACACTGTTTACCTTACGCATCCGAAGGCCAACAAGCGGAATAAGACGTCTTTAGGTAAGCGGTTTGCGGGAGGTGGTGCGGGCGATATTCACAAGTTACCGACAATGCCCGGGCAATGTGTGAAAATTTATAAAACAGAAAAAGACAGAGCTCAATACAAACCCAAGCTTAACGCTATGTTATCCAGCGTCCCAAAATTTAAAAGCCCGAGTGAGGGGTTTCCCCAGGTAACCTGGCCAACTCTGCTAGCTGAGGACAATAGCGGAAATTTTCTTGGTTATGTGATGCCTGAAGCGGCGGGTTCCAAGTCACTTGAAAATATGCTTCAGCGGCGAATGAGAAAACATCGCAAACTACCCGAGCATCTGGGCTTCCGGTTTACTCTGGCTTACAACCTCTCTCTTTCTGTTGCTGCACTTCATGCGATGGGCCACCACATCATAGATCTCAAACCCGTCAATTGCCGTATCCATCCTCAAAAGATGTTTGTTACCCTGGTGGATAGTGATGGTTTCAGCATTGAGGAAAAGGGAAATAAGAGATATCCAGCAAGCCAGTTCACAGATGAATATATTTGCCCAGAAGGATCGGGGAAATTACCAGAAGAGCTTGGTGTTGAACAGGATCTGTTTGCTCTAGCTGTAATCATATTCCGACTTCTCAACAATGGACTACATCCCTTTCAGGGCTCCATGCCCAAAGGTTCGCAGGTGACGCAAATTCCAGAAATGATAAAGAAGGGATACTACGGCTATGGTCAAACAGTGCATTCGACCATTCTGCCGGCACCCCAAAGTATCCATGATAGTTTTCCAAATGAATTAAGGAAAATGTTTGATCAGTCATTTATGGAAGAAGATCGCCCCAGTGCCCAAAAATGGTGTAGCACGCTCCGGAAGTATACAGACCCCAAATCAAAAAAGATTTTAACGTGTCCAGTAAACTCCGAGCACGTTTACTTCAGTAAATCAAAGGGTTGCGGTTTTTGTGCAGTTGAAGCTGGCGTTTCCCTTGCTCCGACCAGAAGTCGAAAAAAAAGCACAAAAAAACATGCAACCACAAAAACTACTCGAGTAAAACCACCTCCCCCTAACCAGTCGGGAAAAGTAATACCTTTATCTTCCCTAACATGGTTTCAATCAAAAACAGCTCTTTGGCTCGTAATAGCTTCCTGTCTGGCTTTATTTCTATGGCCGGTTCACGAAGATACGGGGAATGTAGCCACCAAAACAAGTAAAGAAACTGCCACCCCGAGGAAAGAGACTCCTGAAAAAATAGAAAAACCGTTAGGCAACTACGAATTTAAAACTACTGCAAAAACCAAACCGCTAAAGAAAGAGGCTCCCCGAAAAAAAATAAAAGACACATCCAATACCGAAATTCCCATAAAAATAACTAAGCTAAACGGTAGCGGATTTACCCTAAAAATTGCCAATTTAAGAACAAAGCCCGGAACAGCCTCCCCTGTTCTAATTACCCTACCCAAAGGATCTGAAATTAGAATAATTGGAAAAGTAAACGGGAAACCTTGGCTACTGGTAACTCTTAAAACCACAAAAAATAACAATCTAGCGGGATTGGATGGATTTGTTCATAGTAGTTTAATTGCTAAGCTGAAGTAAAAACCAGAATGGAACAAATAACACAGAATTCCACAGAACTGCTTGTTGTTATCGCAATAATTGTAATGCTTATCTGGATGAAAAAGAAATAATTGGGATCTGGTTGCTATTGACCTCTACCCTTTTGTTACCCCCCAATCTGGCGCTTCAATCTGCACTTCTTCTCCCTGTGCCGCTACAGATGCGATGGAAACACTTCTGCTTAACCAGACAAACATCTCCTTGAACTTTAACCCATCCAGCACAACGGGGGATCTGTTTGAAAATAGGCTAAGCTTCTCAAAATTGGCTCCCTCTGTGCCTATGGGAAAGACCATAACTTCATTGTTATTTTCCGCTTCACGGCATTCATCCGCAACCCTCTTCCACCCCCTGTCTGTTGGGCCTCCATCGGTAATTATAAATAGCCAGGGTCGGTTATATGGTATTCCATATTCCATATAATTTTGTTTTTGTTCCCTGATTTTTTTGAGACCCTCCCCAACGGCTGCACCCAATGGCGTGCGACCCTTTGCAACAATTTCGGGAGCGGAAAAGTCAAGGGCGTCTACCCAATCCTGAACAATTTCCACTCTATCCTCATCACCACACCGAATAACCAATAGTTGCACTCGCTGGACAGCCGTATCGTCCTGTTTAAGCTCGTTCTCAAGGGTCTTGAGGCCTTCATTCAAACTATCTATGGGCCTTATCCCGTCTTTCTTGTAGGACATCGATCTAGATCCATCTACAACAATTATACACGGGAGGCGCTGGCTCGTATTATCTTGAAGGGCAATATCCGGTATAAATTCCTTGGCCATCTTTTTGCCATTTACTCCTGATATTTGAAAAGTATCTCCTATACTACTATACTCAAAACTCAGCAAGAAATACAACAATGGTTATTTTAAATGAAAAAGTTGTTATGGCATATTGACAGGGCGGCATTCAGGTTTGAAAACCCCGATGACTACGATACCTGGAAAACAGAAAAAAAAGTGTTTTTTGAATTTTCCCCCTCCCAGTCAGATGATGCCGGAAACGAATTATTTGCAAATCCTGAAAAGCAGGAAACTCACTTTGAGGTTACGGAAGAAAATGGTGAAGTTAGCATAACTCTGGAAGATGAAGGCCCTGTAATCACGGCCTGGGTATTGGTAGAGGCAGCAATCACGGAAAATTTTAACGAAGAATTTCTAGAAGAGTGGTCATCAGACATGGGAGGATGGGCATCCTCTACAATTGACCTAGGTGAATATGAAGCTGTTATTGCTGAAGACGACGGGGGCGACTGGCGTATCTATCCAGAGGACTAAAATAACTAGGAATTATCTTCTGAATGTAGGGTTTTGTAATTTTAAACAGGTTTTGAGGAAATACCTATGAGTTATGTATCGCGCACCCTTGGTACTGGAGAGACAATAGAGTATGAAGTGGAGTTTCACTGGCTTTGGACTTTTAGCGCCTATTTTTTTCTAGTTCTGTTTGGTGGAACAGGCATAATAGGATCATTTTTACTTTACACCGAGGAACAAACTCAAAATGCAATTGAAGTGATTATGTCTGTTGGTGCGGTCGGTCTAGCCGTTGGCTTAATAATTTTCCTATATATGATGATAAAGAAGTGGACTACAGAGAGAGTCCTAACAAATCTAAGGTTCATCCAGAAAAAGGGCTGGATTATTCGAAAAACGGAAGAAATACGCATAGACCGGATGGAAGAAGTTAATCTAAACCAGTCTATCTTAGGACGCATATTTGATTATGGCGATGTATGTATATCGGGCATGGGAGTGGGCCACATTTTTCTCAAGATGATAGATGACCCACTGGGTTATCAAAAGAAGCTAAATGATCTCAAAGCCACATTCGCCATCGCAAGCCCCTAACCATCTTTTTAGGAAATTTTTATTTTGACTGATCAAAATATACTTTATCTAGTTGGGGTCGTCATAATTCTTCTATTCTTCATGTGGCTTGGATGGCGTATTCGTAAAGCCTGGAAAAACTTCCTTTTTTCCCGTATTAGAAGAAGAGGACAACTGGGTGAAGAAAACGCTATTAAAATTCTAGAAAAAAACGGGTACCAAGTGGTGCAGTCGCAAGTGTCCTTTCCCGGATATATGTTTGTCGATGATTTGAAACAAGAGTTTGATGTCCGCCCCGACTTTATAGTGGAAAAAGACGGCCTTAAATACCTCGCAGAAGTAAAGACTGGGGATGCAGCTTTAACCAAGAACCGAGGGACACGCCGACAATTACTGGAATATACAAAGGTTGGAAATACAGATACCGTAATTCTAGTAGATGCCACTAATGGAAAAGTTCAAAAAATTCGATTTAGCGATTACGATGATCCGACATAATTATGAGCCTATCGACAATTGCATCGAGTATGGGATGTTTTTCAGTTGTTTCGAGCCACATCCAGTTTCCGGAAACATTTGCCTCTAGAAAAAATAGCTCATTTTCGGGTGTTAAAATAAAATCACATGCCGCGAATTCAATACCATTAGCTTGCAATAAATTTTTTAATTTATCACCCGTCTCAACCGGAAAATCAAAATCCGATATTGGCAGGTCCTCTACATTCCTGAAGTCAATCTTTGACTTGGCCCGCGATTGAGAGTCAATCTCGTGGGCAAACAGTTTTTCACCAACTACCGTAACCCTTATATCAGAAGATTTTATTATATGCTCCTGTAATAGGCAGGGTGCATTACGTACATCATCAAGCTGATCGAGATCTTGCTTCTCCAGCTTCGCAGTATAAAATCCAAAGGACTGCATGGACTGATCCTCAAGATCTGTAAAAGCCATGTCGCCCAACTGCTTTATCACTGTGCCATCGTTATTTACTGATATAAACTCTCTGGCGTCCGAAGGCCTGTTGGTAACTAAAGTCTTTGGTATTAACAGATTAAACTTCCTCGCGGCAATGGCCTGAACAAGCTTGCTATCAAACTTGAGTTCATGAAAAGGATCATTCATCCAAAAACAGTTTATTGTTTGCAGGGTCTGGGAGAGCCCAGCCGAACTCTCCGTCAAGCGAAGCTGTTCTTCCATGGAACTGTTATCCTGCGGCTGTGCAAAACTAAAATTTCTGCAATATACTGACCCTATGTCGCCTAAATTAAATTCCTGATTTCCCCACTTTATATTTCCTCTATGTCCCACTCGACCATCTACTTGCCAGGTTATTTCACCATTTGGTAACTCCCAGGCCTCTTCATTGGTATCACCCCAATCTACTTCCGGATTAATACGGTGGGCACGACCTCCTCGTTGTTTTATCATATCGTAGACTGCATCCGCATGAATATCATGATCTTCTGCAAGCACAAGAATTGAGCGAGTCATTTTCCTACTCCTAACTCTATGCCAAGAGCGTCTGCTATCTGTCGCTCCGTTACCAAGTCATACTTTTGTGCAGTTTTATTTTCAATATACTTTATAAATCGACGCTCCCTTAGATAATTTGAAGGAATATTTTGAGAATAACCAACAATAGATTTTGTACATTCCCTCAAAAGAGAACCAGATCGCTTTACATAGACCTGAGAATTATCAGGTGTTAAAAGCAGGGACCATATAGACGAAGAGAGAATAAAAGATACCCAGTCTCCCTCAGAGAATCTACATACCCCATGAGTATGACTGTGCCAGGTAAAAAGACCTGAGGAAGTTCTAACAGCTAAAATATCACCCGCCTCTACAAGCACACAATCGGGTCCTACTAAACCACCCCACTCCCGATCAAAGGAAATCAGAGACCGAAGATCATCGAGGTGCCACTGATTACCTAGATGTTTGCGCTCCCGGCAATCAGGAATAACAACTTCCCCAAATTTTTTTTTAAGGTGTGGGGTATGAGTTCTTTAATTAACACTTCTACTTATTTCCCTGCCCGTTTATCACGCCTTGCCGGTCTCCATTTTGAAGGCTTCCATTTACCACTTCTCGTATAACCGGCTTTTAATCTTTTTCCAGAAGTATGACACGAAGTTGGACGCCTGCGTGTTCTGGCAGACCAGAAAATTTCTCCATCTTTGGTAAGGTTTACATTTTTATCCAGGGAAAAATATAATTCATCCATATCAGAAGAATTATCTGTAATCTGTTGATCTCCAGTTCTAAATCGAAACAAAAAAGGATTATTTTTCATAATCTTCTCCCTAATCTAAAACAACACTTACATCAGCACTGCTTGCCGCTGTAAGTAATGCTGCCGATACCATCTCACCCTGAATATTCATGGCCTCCCCCAGGCGATGTATCATGTCGATTTCATTCCACGTAAGCTCCTTGTCTGCACATGCCAGTTTCGCTAGACCAACCAGAACTTCATAGGGGTCAACACCGGCACCAAGATCAATTGCACCAAAGGCCAGGTCTTCATCCTCCTCACTCTCGGAGCCCTCCTCATCCTCATCGATTAAAGCCTCAATTTCTTCCTCAACGAGTGATTTTGCTTCTTCCCAATTTAAGTTATTTTCAAGAAAAAGTGCCTCAGCTGCTACCCATTCCTCGGGTGTATCTTTTTCATCGGCCCACAATACTGCAGCCGTTACACGAGCAAATTGTGTTATGTTTGCCTGTTTATCCATTATTACCTCCTCCCTAATTTGCAACTCTAGAGTAACATAATAATACCAATAATGCCTGCAAAAAAACCAATTGCTAGCATTGGGAAAGCACAACCTGGCGCTTTCGCATTATTTTTATATCCTGTACTAAATCTTTTGTCCTCCTTTGGAATCAAGAAACCACCAACAAAAAACATTGCAATTCCAGATAAAAGTAAAATCGCACCCAAATCCATATCTTCAGAACTGTCTGAGTCTTTTACTGTTCCAGTTGAGCTTCCTGCACTAGATTTCTCTGAGGCCTTATCCTCAATGGCTAAATCTGGTTTATGACCCCTTAAAATTTCAATAACCTGTTGGTCGCTGAGGATACCACTTTCCGAATATCCATTGGCATTTTGCCATTCTTCAATTGCCCGTATAGTTCCGGGACCCGAAATTCCATCCGGAATACCTCGGTAAAAACCCTGACTTTTTAGTGCCGACTGTATCCTCTTCAAATTAAGTGAGGAGAGGCTTTTCTCCTTTTTTAACGGCTTTGTTATTTGGGGTTTTACCTCTTGTGTATTAACCTTTGTCTCTATAGCTCGGCTTGCTTTTTCCTTCTCAAGAGCTAACTGCTCTTCTACGCTGATAAATTTTTGCGACTTTATGAATAGTCCAGACTTCCAGACGCCGTCCTTTTTTTCCCCTTTTGCATTTGTGTATCTGCCTTCACCGTTGGGCAATCCATGCCTAAACTCACCTTCATGTGTACTCCCGTCGGAGTTAAAGTATTTTCCATAACCGTGGGGTTTTCCTTTTTTAAAAATACCTACATATTTTTCTCCTGCTTGATTTCCACTTCTATAGGTCTCCGTTCCCTTGTATGGACGACCGCTTCTCCACTCACCTTTGAACACACCACCCCTAACCCACTCAGAATCATATGTTCCAATACACATATGCCATTCACTATTGTCTTCTGGACAAGGTGGCAGAGCCTTTGCGGCATGGGAAAACATTAGAATTGCTGAAAACACCAGACAAGAAACTGCCTTACATATGGTTTGGTTATGTTTCATTTCTAAATCTCATTAATTTGTCTGATAAATTCGCCATATTCACACTCCGGTGAATGTTCAGGTGAAACTTCCTCTCCAAGCAATTTCTTGATTTTTATTAAGGTTGGCTCTATCCAGTCTGTTGAAACATCATATGGTAAAAGAGACATTTTAAAACGCATCTGCGCATCATCTTCTCTCAGAAAAATCTGATCGGTAAAGCGGTCTCCATCACAGTATAAAAAATAACCGGTATCGGACACTTCAAAGCCTTTTTGCCTTAAAACCCAAACATAAAGGTCCATTTGTCTCTTATATGCACCCTTCCATTTATCCTCTAAGCTAATTTCTCTACCTTCCGTCTTTTGAGACGTACTTTTATAATCGACAATATGGAGTTGTCCTGTCTCCTTATTTTCCCAAACGTCATCAATACCACCGCCAATTTTTAAATTGGTTTCTTCGTGAACCGTATTAAAACGACCCTCCGCTCCAAAATGTAAACTCTGTGTCCACAATTCAAAATTTTCATGCTGAAAGGGAATTAAATGGCCAAGCCCAAGTTCTTCGAGATAAGGATGTGTCCGGTTAGCCCCCCTATACTCATCAAAATCTCTCTTAAGCAATATATCAGTTGCTTCGTTTATGTTGAATCCGGGGAAACTGGGAAACTGTATTTTTTCAACTTGCTGAAGGTAAAAACATGCCGGACACTTAATAAAATTTTCTATCCTGGAGCGACTTAATTCATAAGGCTCCGGATTTTCAGGGTCGAATTTACCTCTATGTCTAGCCATCTTTTTTGCCTATTTCGGCCCAACTCTGCATTCAAATCCTGATATACAATTATCACAAATTACAAACTAAGTGGTATCTTGATTCATAAGAAATAAAGAATCAACACTTAGGGAAAGTTTTATCAAAAAGTACAAATTAGTGCGGTTGCATCGTCTCCTCCACCGAGTTCAGTCGCCTTTTCACATAATTTCTTGGCGCAATCACCTTCATTTCTCAGAAAGAGGTCTAAAATTATCTCATTAGCTATAACATCGGTAATACCATCCGAAACTAAAATGAAGCCATCACCAACACTAATTTCCCTTTCAAAAATATGTGGCTTAGGAGCTTTTAATCCCCCACCACCCAAACATTGTGAAATTACACCGGTTCGCTCTCCCGGATATACATCGTCGTGCGAGACCTGAGATATATTGTTATTTTGGATTGTATAGGCCCGGCTGTCCCCCACATTAAAAAAAATAATTTTCTGGCTATCTATCAGGGCACCTACAAGAGTTGTTCCCATGGCACTCCTATGACTTGGATTTTGCGACACGTCTTCTATTTTTTCGTGAGCCTCAACAATTACTTTTTCAATTTGAAATTGTGTTGGAGAATTACGGAAAGAACCCAATATAAATTCTATCGCCATATGGCTTGCAATATCCCCCCCAAGGTGCCCCCCAAGTCCATCCGCCAAAATTGTTAAAACTGGAAAATCTGTCTCATCAAAACTTGAAATTCCCGTATTTTCTTTCTTGCCGTAAAGAACAATATCTGCAAACCCACATGCATCCTCGTTTTTGTTTCGATCAGGACCTTGTCTAGAATACGCTTCGATTGTGCATTTCATGCTAAACCCCTATTGCCTCAGCACGCACAGCAGTATACTTCCGAATATCTTTTCGGAACTCTCTAATATCCTTAGGCCTCTCTTTAGCTTTGCTCGATTTTGCTTGAGATAATAGATCAAAAATTTGCTCCCCTAACAACGGGGCTAACAACTGCTTTTCTTGTATTTTATCGAAGTCTTCAGGGCTCTGTGGAAGTATGCCCGTTACTAGCGACATGGAAACTACAGCCCAAGAATATAAGTCCCAGGTCTCCTCTTTTTCCATTTTATCCTTCTCGGGTCGCCAACCTTTACTATAATTCCCAACTAGTGTCCTATTTCTGACTATTGGATTGGCAAAGTTCTTCCCTATCCCAAAATCACCCAAAACCACCTCAAAAATAAATTTATCTTTTAATTTTTTTGGCCGTAGAAAGATATTATCAGGTTTAATGTCTCGATGATAAAAACCGTTTTTATGGCAATGAATTATACCATCCAGTAAAGGCAAAAGATAATTACTGAATAGTTCCACCCATCTATCTTGTTTTCTATTTGAAGTTTGCAAGATCTGGGGTTTTATTTCTCGGTCGTGTTTAGCACTATGATCAGAGGTTGATGCCACTTGACTATTTAACAAGCGTATTATTTCTTCAGAACTCTTACCAATTATCGCTTTTAAAGTTATAGGCATCCAGGGCATAATTACAAATTTACGCTTGGATAGTGGATGAGTTCCCGCCGTCTGCACTTTCATAACATACTTGCTATTGTCCATCTCAAATAACGCACGAGTTTCTTTTTGGAAACCTAACTCCAGATCCTTTGCTAATTCCTGTGTGTCACCGGACAAAAACAACTTTACGGCATATTTATTTCTCCCCTTTATTGAGCGAGCCTGAAAAACATCAGACTGACCGCCTCGAAAGATACACTTCTCCAGAATATAGCAGTCCTCAAAGATGTATTCTTTTAAAACTGCAGGCCACCACTCTTTGAATTTATCAAATTTTAAGTTACTGGGTACATACCAGGCTCTGAGCTTTCCCGAAAACACCCCTCCCATAGACTTAATGTGCTCCTTATCTTCATAGGTATCCTCTAAAATACCCCACCATTTCTGAAACTCCAAAGGATCAAGATTTGCCTCTATATACCAAAATTTGGCGTCTGCATCCCATCTAGCACCCCTCTCTTTTGCGATGTCCTTTTCTTTATAGGGTACAATCAAATATAATCTCTTATCCAATTCCATGAATAGCCTATACTATGTTTATTTTTTCCACTTTTCTTTTTTACTTCTTTCATGATCTCTGTCTGCTACGTTGAAAGTTTCCTGAGTGATCTATTTGTTTAAAACTTCGGGCCACCACTTTCTAAAGTCCAGTGGGTCTTCGCCAGGCGGGACGTACCAGATTCTATTTTTTTTATCCCAGCGGGCACCCATTTCTTTCGCATTCTGATGCTCATGATAAGACACGTTCACATTAAGCCTTGCTGTTGTTACAAAAGGTTTAGGCACAATTAACTCACTTTGATATATTGATAGTAGCTAATTAAATCATTAGATCCTTGAGGGTACAATAAATTATGACAATCCATAGGGGGGTTAAACGAAGTTGCAAAAACTGCGACGTAAAATACTATGACCTCAATAGAGACCCCCCGTCTTGCCCAAAGTGTGGAACATATTATATTCCAAAAAAAACAAGTGCCCAAAAGGCTCTAAAACTACATAAAACCAATAGCTCTAAATCAAAATTGAAAAAAAAAGAGTTGGAACCTGATTTAACCTTATGGGTCGTTGCAGTCAGTGCAGGTACTAGCATACCCTATACGATAGCGGGACCGTCAAAATTAAATAAGATAAAACTCGTAGAGCCCGGGTGGTATTTTTTTCAACCGAATACAAAAAAAATTAAACCGGAACAGGCTATCCACCTGAGGGATATTCCAAAGAAAGGCCTTCAATCCTTTCTCTCTACCAGCATATTTAAAGGTATAGGACCAGAGACAGCAAAAACACTAATTAAAAACTCATCAGATGAGATTTACAAAGACTTATTTCTACCAACCCAAGAACTCAAAAAAAAATTTGAAGTCAGTGAAAATATAGCGACTGCACTAGAACACGGTTGGAGACAAACCGAGAACACAAGAAATTTTGAGATACTTCTCAGGGAACTTGGTTTTAGCAACCCTGCCATAAAGAGTTCTGCAGAGAAAATCGGAAATAAAATTATTGAAAAGATCCTAGCCAACCCATACCAACTAGTTCGAGACGTATCATTTTTTAATTTCTCTGATGCAGAACAAATCGTCAAACACCTTAACCTCGACGTTTCAAATAAAGACCGAATAATCTCCGCCATGGAACAGTGCCTGATGAGAATAGAAGTTCAGAGAGGACATACATGTGCACCGTATGAACGTGCGTTAAAGGATGTGAAGGAATTAATCAGCGAGAATAGTGAAGCTATTACGACTTGCGTGAAGGATGCTGGCGAACATTTCAGTTTTTTTGAGTTTGATAAAAAAGAATATATAGCCCTCAAAGACTCAGCAGATAGAGAGCAACAAATTGCTGAAAAGTTACAGATGATGTTAAAACATAACCGGACCAAGGATAATAACTATGAAACTGATCTTAATGACTTAGTTCTTCCTGATAAACTCAAACTTACAGAAGAGCAAAAAATAGCCCTAGAGTTAGCAATGAGTGAACCTATTTCTCTCATTACGGGAGGTCCGGGGACAGGAAAGACAACTATGGTCAGCGCTCTGGTTGAGGTGCTTAAAAGTAGTAAACGTAAGTTTATACTGTGCGCACCAACTGGACGAGCTGCAAAACGACTTGCGGAAACAGGATTAGCTGAGGCAGATCCACAAACAATCCATCGATTTTTGGGATCATTTAAAAAAAATAACGAGAAAAAAGTTGATACTATCATTATAGATGAAGCTTCAATGGTTGATGCCAATATTATGTTAGAAGTTGAACAAGTACTTGGTGAAGAGAGCAATCTTATTATGATTGGGGATAAAGACCAACTGCCACCCGTAGGTCCTGGGCAAATATTTAAGGATCTCCTTGAAACTAAAAAAATCCCAACGGCAATGCTAAGCAAAAACCTACGGACCGATAAAGATGCACAGGGAATTGACTCACTAGCCCGGAAAGTTATTCAGGGAGCCTCCCCAAAGCTTGGGGAAGTATCACTCGGAGGCGGAATTGATTACAAAAAGGCTGGAAGCGATAAAGATATCCAAGATTTAATTATCGAATTCTATTTACAGAAGTTACCTCAACTGTACGGTTTCGACCCTCTAAAGGACATACAGATACTTACGCCGCAAGCCCCCGGGGAAGTTGGTCACGTAGCCCTTAATAAACTAATACAATCAAAATTTTCAATAGGGAAAAAACCTGTATTATCAAAAAAATATGGATCTCATGGTACTGTTGATCTATTTGTTGGTGACAAAGTAATTCAGACCACAAATGACTACGAAACGGGTGTGATGAATGGAGATATTGGAAAAATAATCCATAATAATGAGAAAAAAATTACCGTTGAAATGTCCGGGAAATCTATTGAATACGAGAGAAATGCCGCCTACGGTCTTGACCTTGCCTATGCAATTACTATCCATAAAAGTCAAGGTTCGGAATATCCGGCAATAATTATTCCTATAACCTCTTCTCATCATTATATGCTCGGAAGAAACCTAATATATACCGCTATAACAAGAGGTAAAAAAAGCGTGACGATTGTGGGAAATGAACTAGCATTTAGTAAAGGCATCGATGCTATATGGAAAGATCTACGATATACCTTAATTCAACATCTTCTATAAGTGGATCAATAATTTACATTCACATCGCTCTTAACCAAATAAAAATGTTTAAGACAATAGTTCTCTGAAAAATTATAGGATTATCATACCTATAGGCTTAATAGTGAATAGTTACTTACTTTAAGCTTATTCTCTCTCAAATACTGATCAAACAATTCGGCGTCTGGCCCATAACTGGTAAAGTCAAATTCCTTAATCTTACTCACCTCTCTATCAAATTCCGACTGCTCTGAAAAATTGTCAAAATCTTCAGGAATAAATAGAGATTTCATAAACAAATAGCTACGCTCCCTACCTCGGTAGTCAAAAACCCTGACCCTTTGTGATCGCATGTCTATTTTAATCCGGCGGGAAATCTCTGGAAGCGGGTCTAAGAAGTTTTCGAAACTCTGTAGTGTCAATTTTCCTGTATTAATATGTATTTTAATTAAATCAGCATCCTCCATTTCACCATATAAAACCTGGGCACAACCAACATAGCACCGAAGAATAGGGGGCAACTTAGTTAAAACTGAAACATGAAACTGTAATTGCTCCCCTTCTAACATATAACCTAAGCTTTCGTCAGAGACCCATTCACATGCAGCCTTTAATTTTTCAATATCACCTACAGAAAATAATAAGTTTCTAGCCTCCATCTCAGCATTAGAATAGCTTCCCCAGAAATACTTAAAATCCGTTTGCAATCGCTTGGGTAATTGTCTGTATGCCTGCCGCTGAGAAAATGCCTCTAAAGCAAGATAGACCCGAAGATCATCCTTCCTACTTTCAGCAGATTCCAGCAAAGCGGAGGGCCCAAGTAAATTTTCCAAAACGTAATTTTCTGCCTTGGACAATGCAATACGATTGGATTTTAATGCATCCTTTACTTCTGTAGAAATTTCCTCAATTTTTAATGAGCGCCCTTTCTGTAATATTTCATCTGCTAGGGCACTTAGGTAAGGCTCTAAATCCTCACGCTCGAGAATCTCCTCTTGTTTCCTTGATGGTTTTTTGGGTTTCTGGCGAGTTGACCGAATAATTATAGACTTTTTTTCTCTACTTTCATGTCTACCTAACAAGTATTCTTGCTCGACAATTTTATCCTTAAAAACAAAAAATATACCAGCGTTTATGGCAACGGGCTCTTCTTTAATAACCTCCTTAATAAATTGCCTAATTTCGTCTTGAGAATAATATTTCTGAAAAGTCCCGCGAGAAGTTAGAAACCCGTCTCCATAAGGTTTTGTATTTTTTATACTAGCCGCATTTGGGCTCATAACTGCAATTGCCATAACTTTATTAGTTAGCTTCCAAGCTCCTTCTAGAGCTTCTCTCCTCTCATGCAAGTCCTCAACTACGTTTAAAACAAAACCTAAATTTACAACATCTGCTTCTATTTTTTCCTGGTCACTGGCAAAGTAGGGGTCCCAACCATTTGCGAGAATATTTTCTGACCTTAACGCAGCAACATCGTCTCCTCGACCGCAGCCATAATCAAAAAAACTCCTACCTTTGGCTAGTAAATTATACTGGACTAACAACTGAACGGGTTGGGACAATTGATACCTTATCATGGCTGTTCGATGACGATATACAGTGTTCTCATTTGTATTGGCCCAGCCAACAACTTTGTGATCTGACAGTTCTATTTCGTGCTGAGCTAACCTACTATTCCACTGTTGTAAGAATCCTATTTTATGGACGTCATAAAATAATCCAAGCTCCTCTAACCTATCTGTTAGCTTACAAAATTCCAAATACCGAGGATAATCTGGAGTGACCAATAATTCTTTTCTATGAAGAATTGGAGGATTCGAAGCATTTTTATAATTTCTTCTACTAAGACTATTGTCAAAAAGATCTATACGCAGACTATTTAACAAGTTTGGAAATGGTTCCTTATCAAAATCGGCATAATTAAGTAAAGAAACGTTATCATTTGAAAGTCGAAAAACATTCCATATTATATCCTTATCTTTAACCAGTGCCTCGCAATGGCTAACGGTATCCGCATGCTCAGTTGATAGCGTGTTAATAGCCGATTTGTGGATATAAAGATCTCCTCCGACTCGCTTACCAATAGCTTTAACAAAATTCATAGTCTACCTCTAACCTAGTGGATCTCTCTCAAGTTCGAGAAACTTTTTACCAGTATAATTGCGAGGGATTAATTTTGACGACACAATAGATCTTTTCATTACGACTACTGATCGACTATTTTCTGGGCCAGAACTTACATGGATTGGCCGTTTGTTTCCATAGTAATAAAGTCTATCGTAAGAGCAATTATGCACAATCCACCTTGATAAAAAAAATGAGCCAATATTGTTAATATTAAAGTCAACCGCTGCCCCTCCCCTCCCACAAACCCTTTTTCCTCTAGTATTTAATTCGTAGGAAGCATGTTGATCGAGACTAGGCGCAATTCTCCCCTTTATAAGCTTGGTAAGTTCAGGACCTGCAAATGCATATGTAAGATTGATTTCTCCAAACTCTTTAATTACTGGGTCAACAACAAGCTTCGCCAAATTAATAAGTGCATCATATGTTTTTTCTGATTGGGGTAGATTATCAACTTCATTCTTATTGAATGTATCGCCGCACTCGATAAAATTACGAAACTTCAGGTGTTCTCCGCACATATCCTCAAGAGAATAAGGCAAAATTTCATCCATTAGTTGACTTATTTATTTGTGGCACGTGACACAAATTGCCTTATTGGGATTAATACCCATTATATCATCGACAGAGATATTATCATTGTTCTCTATCCCTTCTAACAGAGGATTTTGCAAAGAACGTTTTTTCCTTCGGCTTAAAAGTTTATTTTTTCGTTTTTCAAATTCTTCAGTTATTTCTTTCACTCTTTTTGGTTTCTCTAATTCTGAAAGTGACTCCCCCTCACACCAAGTAAATTGACTATGACCATTTCCAACTATTTTTTCATAGGCCTTAGCTTCCTCAAACTTATCAGGATGCCGTTCCTTTAGTCTAATCCACTCAATTTTTTGCTGATAGAAGCAGAAAAAACAACCACTTCGAGAGCGCCACTTATAATATTTAGGAAGACCTATCCCCGCATCGTCGA
>CETG01105317.1_pt1 | contig 19994 bp, 5 predicted proteins | sample 361471 | NCBI WGS metagenome assembly CETG01 (sample SAMEA2622696, study PRJEB7988) | marine metagenome | isolation source: saline water (ENVO:00002010), including | reverse complement strand
TTTTCTTTGAATAGAAGGATATCCATAGAAAGATTGATTTTGACCATTTGTATAAGTAAAATTAGAAGATATATTAATACTAGTAAAATCTACAGTAACAATTTTTCCTTCAATTTTAGATTCTTCAAAAGAAACCACTTCATTCTCTTTAAACTTAATATCATTCTTTTTAATAATTGAAATTTTAGAGTCGGAAATTATTTCAGCAACAATTGCACATGCATTACTGGTTTTTCCAGTAATTTTTTCACCTACTATCAAATCCGAAGTTTTTCCTGTAGGTCCTGTTAATGATGAGAAAGTAATTGTAGGAGCTGATGCTTCAGAAGTATTAACAGATTCAAAAACACCTTCAACATCTATCAAATCTGCAACATTTAAAGATATATCTAAATCTTGAACTCTTGTACCATAAGGATAATTTCCAGAAGTCAAACCATCATTAATAGTGGTTGAACCAATACCAGATGCAGAATCAATAGATTTATTTACTACAATACTATTAACCCTATTTCTAATTTTCTCTTTTGCCTTAGGTTTTTGCTTCTTCAGTGTTGTAATAAGAGTAGCATCATCAATACCATCACTTAAACCTTCAATTTGCAATCTAGTAGAACCAGAAGTTATTTTAACTCTATCTTCTGTTAAAAGTTCAGTAGTACCATCACCTTTTATTAAAGTATATCTTTCTGGTTTAAAGGGTAAGAATGTTTCATTTGTACCAGCTGCAACTTGCTCTGAAAGTTGACCCCCGCTAATAAGAACGCTTTGAGTTTTTCTTATTCTTATAACTCCATCCGTTAAATCAACATTAGAAATATTACTATTTGGTAATATAGTATAATATGAATTATCATCAGAATCTTGTAAATTTGTACTAACAAGTGTTAAATCAGAAACTTGAGTAGTAACAGCAGGTAATTTACCATCAGCTACACCTGTAACAGTATTAACACCAGTTACCACAACATGAGTAGTACCAACACTTACGACAGATGCCATAATTGGTTCATTAAATTCACTAGTCTGTGATGGACTAAATTTAAGAATATTTCCAACCTTAATATTTCCTGGGAATATTGGATTAGTACTTCTTATTGAACTAATAGTTCCACTGGGATATCCAGAAAGACTAGAATCCCATGCAGTTGGTGAAAGGGTTGCAATACCAATATTAACAACATTTGTCTGAACAGTGTCTGCAGAGAAGGTCTGTGCAGCACCTACAGTATTCATACTAGGTCCATTAGTATTTCCAAAAACTGATTTAACATCAGAAATACCAAAAGAAGTTACTGCGATAGCAACTCTTGTGTTTTCTACACCATCAATTATAAAATTCTCATTTTTTATAAATTCTCCCTCTACTTCATATACAGATAATGCAGTACTACTCGTTACAGCATCTTTCAAAAATGCAGTAGCTCCACTCTGGTTTCCTTTAATATGAGTAGGAACAGTTAATGTTATATTTTCATTTAAAGTAATTTCAGTAACTGTTTGAATATCATATAATTTTAAATCCCATTCATTAATATCGGAGTTAGCTCTATCATATGATCCAGAATTTAAATCTGCATCATACACTCTAGCAACACCAATTTCTTTACCTGCAGGTAAGGTAGATGCACTACCTACTCTTTTATCTCTTAAACTTAAAACATAAGTATTACCAATACCAATCTGAGGTGATCCATATACTTTATTTAATTTTAAAGTAGCTCCTGTATTGAATTCAAGTGCTTGTTCCTCTACAAGTTGAGTAGTTCTTGGTTTAGGACAATCCAAATAGGTTGGAATAACAGTTTCTATATCATATCCCTTTACAAATGCTCTACCTGGTGAAACTTGATATAATGCAAGACTTTCGGAAGGAGATTTACCACTAGGTGTTACTTGATTGCTATTGTATATTCCATTATTACCTTGATAATTATTTAAAGATTCTTTTGCTTTGGTTGTAAAAGGTTTTACATAATAATCACCAGATTCAGCATATGTTCTTCTAGCTAATTCATCTGCAATATGTTGATACTCAGTAGTTTCTTTTTTAGATTTTAATACACCTTCTTCTACAGTTGCAAGTTCAATAAAATTATCATCATCAAAATCATCTAATGCCTTTTTAATTAAGGATGTTGATATTCTAAGTCTATCAGCACCAGGAGCAGAAAAATTAGTAAACCCTCTTGCATTATCATTTAACTGAGGATTAATATCTGCATTAATTATTTGTTCACTAAGAAAAAGTCCAATTCTATAACTAGGAGAATCGGAATATTGACTAAGAATAATAGATTGATCACTTACATTTACAAATTGACCTCTTGCAAAATAAATTCCTTGAGAAATTGAAAATATAGAACCTGATGAAATTGCACCTGATGCTAATGTTGATCCCCACGCTTCCCCTGACGCAATAGTAGTATTAGCAGATAAAATATCTTTATTAACACTTAATAATTCATCATCTAAAAACTTAGATCCAGCATTATCGGAAGTACTAGAACCAATATAATTTACATAAAGAGTAGTATTTCCTTTTTCTGAATTTCTTCCTATTAAAATTTTATCTACAACTGCTGTTACTCCTGAAGTCAGTCCAGTAATTGTTGCTCCTCTTACTTGATTAACATAATCACTTAAAGGAATTCCTAAGTATACATTTTCTAATTGAACACAATCATAAGGACTTATATAAGTTGTGTTACCAGGAACTATCTTCGCACCTTCTTTAAAAAAGTGTTGACCAAATTTTTCAATCTGATTTTGTAAAATAGATTGAAGATTATTTAACTCTCTTGCTTGGACTGGATAAGCAGGTTTAAATAATACCTTATAATAGTCATTATTTGCACTGAAATCATCAAAGTATGGAGCTACGTTTAGATTAGTTTCCTGTGGCATGATTCTTTAGAATTGCAAAATGACTTTAATATCTTCTTTTTGGTTGGTAGACCTTGTAATTGAAGGTCTATTATCAACGTAAATAATGTTTCCAGAATATTTTCTAACTTCTGGGTTAGCCACCCCTTTTGTGAATGACTGTCCAAGGTAATAGGTTTTACTATTTATTACAGTAGATACACCTGTAAATGAACTATGAATCCCTAAGGTAACAGATCCACCCGTAATATTTAACGATCCCTGATTTGCAGTAACGTTATTAGTAAATCTATGCAATTTGAATCCATACTCAGGATCGGTATTAGCAGTACCATTAGTATTAAATCCAGCAGTAGTTCTATCTTGCCAATACTTCAAAACTTGGGTATTTTGATCATAAGAAATAACTCTACCAACTGCAGTAGATCCTATTCCAATAGTTTGGGTAACAAAATCATCAGCAGTAAATGTAGCATTACTTGCCCCAACTCCCGTAAGTTTTAAAGCATAGGTAGCACTGGCTTTATCAATTTCTAAATTAGAACTAGTTCCATACGATTTGGGATTCTGTACAATTCCCACACGAGCAAATTCATTCCCTGTTATGAAATCAGGGTTTCCTGTATCATTTTCTATTCTACAATATATGAGAGAACTTTTTGCCCCCAATTCACGATATATATCAGCACCATGACCACCCTCAGGAGGAATAATAACATTAAATGCAGGAGCTGTACTTCCTACAGGTACTCCACCTGCTACAACATCCAAAGTACCAAAACTATAACCAGCACCACCCTTTGAGACAGTTACTGATTCCACTTTAGATGCACTATTAATAACAACAGTTGCTTCTGCCCCTGTTCCATCACCTTTAATAGGTACTCTTGTATATGATTGGTTTGCAGTACCTAATCCAGCCCCTCTATTTGTAATAGTAACAATTTTAAGTTGACCACTGGTAGCAGCATTGTCTCTTACAGGAGCATCAACAGAGTTAGTTGCCCAATCCGAAGGAACAGGCATAAAGTTTGTAGAATCAAATTTAGTAATATCACCAGGTTTAATTGTATAAAGATATTTCCAAATATAACCATCACCACTAGTACCAGCCGCTCTTGGTTCTAAGTCTGTGAAAGTTGGTTCATCTAGGGATGCTTTTCCTTCGGTGTTATCGGGGTCAGTTCCATTTTGAAGACAAATGTAAACCCTAAAATCAGAATTTATAACAAAATATTTGGCATCATATAAACTAATGGCATTGGATGGTTTAGAAGGATTCTCTGCTTTAATATCATTTCTATACATATCATAAGTAATACCAGATGCCCAAGTATGTTTAGGAACTACTTGTTTCACATCAGAAGATGTTACTTTTTTCAAAGCAATCATACTATCCCAATACTCATTTTCTTCATTAAAAGAATCTCTCGGATTGGGTGGAGTAGAATTCCAGTTAGTATCAACTTGGGTTGCATTGGGTAAACCGATCCACGTATAATATGAATTAGTTGTCGATGCTACACTAGCGACAAAATCTTTAGTATTTAATATACGAAGTTGATCCGTTATAATTGCGGCCATTTTGACAATTTTTTTAGTTATTTATTAAGTTTATTAAGCAGAATAATCTCTGGACTTCAGAGGTGCTACTCTTGTAATAAGAGCAGATGTAGAAAGTCCTGTAAACCCATTCTCTGTATATGCAGTAAATGCTTTAGGAGAAGTTCTAGAACCTAAAACAATCCTACCCCATGAGAAATTACCATAGAATTCACTTACTCCCATTCCCGATAAGGAATTGAAACTAGAAACACTAGTTGTTACTCTCGCAACATAAGTATTAGCAATACCAGGAGTAGAAGTTTCTGCAACCGAAACTGCAGCCACTTCATACACATTATCTATAAAGGTAGTTCCTATACCTATCACAGATCCATTTTGATATATAGATGTTAAACCATTTCCAATATTACTATTAGAAACTGTAAAGTAATATCCAGTTTGAATACCACTTATAGTAACAGCAGTTCCTGTTACAGTAGCATCTCTCATGAATGAATCAGTCGGAATATATAAATCAAACACAACACCAGTAGATGCAACACCTACCGTAGTAGTAGCAATTCCCACAATTATTCCAAAATCACCTTGATATGTATCTGATTCATTAACTTCATTTGTTGCTGATGGAACTTCAATAAGAACTTCAGGTGGAGTGGTAATAGTATAACCAGTACCAGGAGAAGTAACTGTTATTGCAGAAACTGCATCTCCAGTAAGTGTAGATGAAGCAGATGCTCGTGTAGTAGTTCCTAAACCAACAGCAGTAGCAATAATCACATCAGGAGCAGAAGTATATCCTGTTCCTCCGTAACTCACAACAACTGAAGATATTGTATTAGCAAGAGAAACAACAGCAGTTGCAGCAGCTGCTACGAGATTATTTTGAGATGTTATAGAAATCTTTTGAGTCTTAGCAGTTGTTTGGGATTCATTATCAGGATCAAAGAATGGTCTTATACTTTCTACATATACAATAGTTGATGCAATACCAACAGATTGAATAATAACTGTGGTGGGATTAACTAAAGCTTCCAATTCTGGTCTTGCTTTACTTATGATTTGTCCATCAATAATTTTATCAGTTTCCTGTTTAGTCCAATTAACTGTTCTTTCACAATCTGGATTACCGTTAATACCAACACCTACATATGCATTTGTATCAACAATATCAGTTGAAACAACATCAGTCACTAATCTGTCATCTTGAAGTAAAGATCTTGCACATAAATTAGCATCACCTTGAACTTCAAGAAGATCACCTTCCTTAACAGTTTCTAAAATATCTGTAAATGTAACATCAATATCACCACTTCCTTTATAGAAGAGAATCTTACAAGTATCACCATCAAATGTTCCATCAGGATTTGCTCCTTTAGGTGCTTCAGAGAAAGTCAAGACACTACCATTCTCAAATGTATATCCTTCACCAGGAACCTGTAAAACATCATTTACAAAGACTAATAATGCTGCTTGAACATCAATACTTGATCCTTCCTTTGCTCTAATAGTAACAGGTACTCCACCTTTCTTTAAAGTAAATGCTCTTTGAGAACCATTAAACTCACTAGTAATCTTATCTAATACTTCAAGTTCACCAAAGAACCATGCACTGAACTGATCTGACTGAGTTTCTTCTATAGTAATTTGGAATTCTTCAAATGTAACATTAGGATCAGTAGGAATACCAGTAGTTCCCATTTTAGGGATAGTTAAAACTTGACCATTATCATAACTATATCCAGTATTTTTTATTTCAAAATTAATAACACTCGAACCTTGCCCCACTACTATATCAACAGTTGCTTGAGTCCCTATACCAGTAGACTCAGAACTATAAATTAATGGAAGATTAGAATATGAAAGTGGATCATCAATAATTACATCTGGTGGATTGGTTGCTGTATAACCAGTACCTGGATTAGTAATTGCAATACTGACGATATGACCTCCACTTATAGCAGCAGTACCAATAAACTCAATATTAGGAACTCCTGTGCTTAAAGTTTGAAGACCTACATTAACAGTAGTTTGAACTCCTGTTCTATAACCAGATCCACTATTACCAATACTAATTGAAGTAATTGTACCAGCCGCAGAGATAATAGCAGTTCCACCAGCAGCAACAAGAGGTTGGTATCCTAAACCGTTAGTTGAACCCACTGATACAATCATACCCCTGACAGGAATAGAACCGCTATTAGGGTCATAGGCTTCGGATGTGGCTGTTCCTGTGAAAGTAATACTACTAATACCAGTAAGACCCTCAGATAAAGTATAATCTTGATCTACTGCTAATGTTCCTGTTGGTCCTTGGAATACACCATTTATAAGAACAGTACAGTTTGCAGTAGAGAATCCACCAACGTTTGCTTGATCTGATGTCAGAGTAAATGTTTTTCCAATACCATTAAATTCATCAGAAATATCATCAAAAACAACGTTCTCTATGTAAGGTCTATTTGCACTATCTTCAGCTGCAGATCTCATGAATGATCTTCCTTGGAACATTGAGAATGTTGTTATTCCTACCCAATCTCTACTCTCAGGAGGATTTGTTGTAGAACTCATAGGAGTAGGTCCTTGAGGTGCAGTAATAAAGTTAATTGTATTATCAATAATATTATAAGAACCTTGAATTTTACTTACAATTGAATTTGCAGTATGAACTCCAATATTAGTTCCCATCCAACCCCGATCTACTAGAATATTATTGGTAGCTCCAAACCCCACAGTATTAATCTTCATTATTTCTTCACTAATCCTAATCAAGTCACCACTAAAGAATGAAGTTACACCAATAGTTTCAAGAACCTTTGAACCGAATGCTAATTCAGTAGATATTCCTGTAGTAACAGCAGTTGCAACAATAGGAGATTGAATCGCATTATCAAGAGCAATTAAACATTTTGTATTTTGATCTTGTGCTGTTATCGTATGTGCAGCACCAGCACCAACTGATGATAAATGTAAGATATTTGGAACAGCTTTTAATGCATCTTCTGCACTCTTAGCAAACTTAATAGTACGTTCATCAATTTTAACAACGTAAGTTGTTGATGGTAAAAGATCAGTAGATCCATATCCAGAGATAGTAGTAGTAGCAATTCCAATTGGACTTCCCTCTTCCACATCATAAGAATATTGAACTTCTTCACCAGTAACATAGAAATGCTCTGGAATTGTAACAGTATTCTTAGTTAAATTAACAATTGTTGAATCACTACCATCAAATTCTCTTTGGAAAATATTTCTTCCATCATGTTGTAAATTAAATGCCCTAAGAACATCTGTTTCTGTACCAGTATAATCTCCATATCCTACACTGATAGAAGCATTATTTAAATCTATCTTATTAACAGTATCTCTGTCATCATTTCTAGCAGCAATCTCCAGACCCATTTGGAATACACGAACTGATGCAGCAATACCTGCATTCGGAGTATACATTAACTGAGTATGAGAAGTAGAAGTTGAAACTGCAGCTCCTACAGTTCCTATTCCTGTACCAGCACTAAGAATGCTTGCATACTCTGTAATATATGCTTCAGAACTATCGTTTAAGACAATTACTTCAGACACTTCATAAACATTATTAGTTGTATCTTCTACACTAAGTAAATAATATGCAGCATTATGATCATTAATTGCCGAGTCATTATTAATTTCATATTCAGCAATCTTATGTGCGAGTGGGGAAGATGAAGATGGAATTGCAGTAAATGCTGAATCTACAAATGCAGTATCAAAAATACCATCACCAAGATATACAGTTCCAATACCAGTTCCACCAGCTCCCGTATTAGCAGCTGCCATAGCAATAGTCAAAGTATCTACTGTACAAGCAACCCCTGCATTAGGAACAAAATCAATATTAAGAGGACCACTTGACATTGATGCAATATAAGTTCCTAATCCTGTTCCACTATAATCTTCATCAAATACCGTTGTTACTTGACCATACTCTAAAAGTTCTACTGTTGTACCATCATGAAGGATATTTAATTCATCAACTTCCCTCAGTCCATTATCAGAATCAATTTGAACTAGAATCTTTGCACTTCTATAGGTAGAACCAATACTAACAAGAGTGGTAGTAGTTCCTTCAGCAACAGATACTTGAGTTGATTTAATATCAACAGAACTTCCTAAAGCAGTGGATCCTACTCCTGCAACTGTACTGAGACCAACAATATCAAAACTAACTGCACTTATATTATAATCATTAACTTGATATTTTGTTGGATAGAAAAGAAGTCTTCCTTGATTACCACTAACATCAAAATCAAAACTTCCCAGATCACTTACACTCTCAACTCGACCATATTGATTCATAAATCCACTAGCCCCATTATGTAAAAGACTAACGAACATACATTGACGTTCTCCAGTAAAAGTCTTATCCTTAACAAGAGTAAAGAATTTTTTATAAGTTTGTTCAATATCAAAACTGTCAGCAACACCAAATCTTGTTGATCTTGGTTCGCTATTAAATTGTGAACTAATATCATCAATAACAAGAACTCTATTACCCACAGATTCAAAGAAATCAGTTAATATTCTTGAATTAAAGAAAATTTGATTAGATGCTAATCTATCATCATTAATACTCAAAGAATTTTCTGTAATTAAATCAAAACTAGGATAAGTATCTATTTTTATTTCACTATCTAAATTTAAAAATGCAACCAAATCACTATCATTAGCAATAATAGACTTCTCTTTTTCCTGTGTAGACTCTATAATCATATCACTAAATTTCAGGAATCCTGAAGGATGATTAAGAGTACTTACAGCCTCATCCCAAACTTCCATATCCACTTTAGATTTAATGGAATATGAAAAATACTGGTAGTAGTTATTGTCAGGTAATCTTTCAAGACTATTATTTAAAAATCCAGTATCTTTCATCCATCCATTAGCAACAATAGATCCTGCAGCAACTTTAACTTCTGCATTAAAATCAATCTTAGATTTAATTGTTCCTTGGGTATTTGAAGTTCTTCCTACAATAATATCTCCAACATCAAATTCAGTAGCTGATGATAATTTTAATAATTCAATACGATTGTTCCAACTTTCTACTACACCAAATTTTTCTTCGCACTGAACTTCTTCTCCCCGTAGGAAATTATTTTTCTTTAATTTAATATCAAATTTAGGAAAATACTTTTCAGGAACAATTATTCCAGCTGAATTTAATACATCAAAATTACCAGGAAATTCTCCTTCTCTCAAATATCCATCTAAACTATAAGTAACAACTCCAACACCTCCACCTAATGGAATATTAACATCAGTAAGAGGGAATAATGAATATTCATAATTAAGTGAATTAAATCCAGTTCCTGTAGTTCCTACTCCAACACTTACATTTTCAATTAAAACTTTATCTCCTACAACTAATGGAGCATCCTCACTAAAGGCAGTATTTAATCCAACAGTAACATTTTTAGTAGACATATCATAAGATATAGTCTTTATCTCAATACCATTTACATTAGATGTGGGTATAATAATTGGTGTAATATCATTAATACTCTTAGTATTTTCAAGAATAGTTACTTTAGTATCACCTACCTTATAGGTTAAATGAGCATCTTTAACTTCTTTTTTCGTTAATCCATCTAATACAACTAAATTAGGAGCTATTGTATAATTCTTACCTACAGAAGTAATTCCTACTTGACTTAAGGAATTTAATGGTTCCATTACAAGAACCTCTGATAAATTAAGAACAGGTCTTAATGTAGTATCAGTAGGGAAATCAAATCCAATATTCTGAATTTGAGTCGAATTAATTTTTCCAATAGTATCACTACTAGATTCAAGAATAGCCCCAGTACCTATACCTGATACAATAGAAGATACTCCTACAGTTTCAGAATAATAATTACCCTTAGACTGTATTGCAATATTTGCTATAGGACCATAAGCTGCGGTAGAACTGGTAGAATACTTTAATGCTGCTTCAGAGAGACTATAAGAACCTTTCTCTAAATCAGATAATACATTATAGGTAAAAGTAGTTGTAGTACCAATACCAGTGATAGCAAAAGATCCAGAATAAGCACTATCTTTTACATCTATCTGATTATACCCAACCACTTCTTTATCAATAATAAGTTCTTTTTTAATATCCGAAATTGTATCTCCCTGTACTGGAGTAAATTTATAAAATAATGCTTCAGGAAGATCATCATTAACTACAAGTGTCAGACCTGCATCTGTAGAAATTCCTACTGTGCCAGTCTTAGATACTTCAAATGTATTAGTTGTACGAGTGGAATAAAATACATCTTCAAAATCCCTATCAGTATATAAATCTAAGTTAAATGCTGAATAAGAAGCTAATCCAACAAAAGAACATAAAGAAGGATCTGATAAATTAAACTTAACTGTATTAGTTTTATAAAAATCTAAAGATGGATTAATAGGAGAAAGAGTACCTGCAGAAGCAGATGATATATTAACTACTTCGGGAGTAAATTCTAAAGATTCAAATCTACTTAAAGAAAGTTTTACTTTATTCTTAGATTGTCTAACAATATAATAAATTTTCTCATCCTCTAATCCTCCTGAAGAGGTAGATGCTGTATGAATTACTTTATCACCGTCATTTAATCCATGATTAGTAATAGTAATTGTATTATTAATGACATCAACATCCCCTGCAACGAATGATTTTGGATCAAAGACCATTCTTCTATTAAAATCATTATATTTTACTACGATATTCGTATGGATACCTGGTTGTGTATCCATTATTATTTCATCATCCAATGATAAACCGTGAGTAGACGCAGTAGCTACTGTAACTACATTCTTAGTTGATTCTCCCGTAACAACAAAATCTTTTATAGTTTTAAAACTATGATATACTCCTGTTCCCAATCCAGTAAACCTTAATAGCCCTCCAGACTTATTAGTGCTGGCAATACCTACAAAAGTACCAGTAGATCCAAGTCCAACTCTAAATGTAGATATTCCAATAAGATTGTTGGAAATTTTTCCAACATATACTCTAGATTCATTTGGTAAATTAAAGGAAGTAGTACCATCAGTAGAAACTCCAATAGGATCCCCACTATTAGTTCTATAACTTAAAAGATCGCCAGTATTTAATTCATGATCAGGTAAGAAAATAGATTGTGATGGAATATAAACTTGTGTTATTCCTGCACCAGGATTAGAGAAGAAAATAGTTGTTCCTATTCCCACTCCAGTAAGAGTACCTAGGCCTACTGCTTCTTTAGGTTCAAAATAAATTTCTTCAGTAGATTCAAATGTTATGTCATTTTGAGGTTTGGTATCAAAAGTAAATTTTCTAGAATCTTCAGTTATAATTGAAGTTGCTGTATGGGCAACAGATATAGTTCCATTTTGAGCTCTTAATACTCTTAATCTTGAATTCTTTTCATCAACTGCTAATACTTTTACTTTTTCTGTACCAATTCCAAGAATATCATTTTCTCCAATTGATAATAAATCAACACCTAAAGAGCCAGCAACCTTAAAGTAAGTAACTATACCAGTCACTCCTGTAGTACTTACTCCCCCTGTTAATGAAAGTGATTCTGTTCTAACACCAATTCTAAATCCTCCTTGCAGAGAACTAATTGAAGTATTAAATCCTGAAAGAGATACCAAATCATTATTGATAAAATTATGAGGTGAAGTAGAAATAGCGACATATTTTCCACTCGCATCAAAAGGAATAATCTCTAATTCAGAAATTGTACTAGAAGCAACGCTAACATTAGTAACATTTACTCCTTCAACTGCAGAAACTTTAGCTTTAGCTTCTTGAGCTCCTCTTAAAGGTTCAAAAAGTATTTTATCATTAACTTGATAATTTATTCCCCCTGTTAAAATACCAACAGACTGAATATCACCTACAGAAACATTAGTTACATTTACATTAAAATCATGATCTTTAGTAGGTTGGAATAAGAAATCATAATAAGAACTATTTTGATTTAAAGAATATGGAGTAGTATTTCTAAACCATTCTGTATTCTCTAAATTATAATCTATTTGATTTGATTTTAAATCAGCATTAAATGGATTGGGTTCTCCTTTAAAAGTATTTCCAATCAAATATGGAAATTCAGGAATTCTATACTTATTAAATGGTCCTGAGTTTTCAATAAGAGTAGGATTAATGGTAGTAAAATAAGCATACGTACCATTTGGATAATCAGGTGTTACACAAAAACGACCATTATGCTCGTCTAAATCTCCTGAATCATCAAATACATAATCTTCAACAAAAAATCCTTGAGGAAAATCGGATATAGAAGGTCTATTAGATAAGGTTGTTAGTTTATATCCTGACTTCATTGCCCTTACAATGCCCCCATCACGCTTTGTATATCCATAAGGACCATATATGGGGTATCCATCATAAGACCACCCTACAATCGGAGAATGGTACTCTGTAGCGACTTCCTGATCATTAACTTTCTCTAAATCAAAAAGACCATATTTTACATCATTATTTTGGTTTCTTACATATACCGATTCTCTTAATTTTCTAGGTGTATATAAATGGGTATATTGTATGCCTAGATTTGGAGATGGAGATGGATCTAAAATTCCATCATCAACAGAAATGATATCTAGATACTTATGGAATAAATTAACAGTCCATGTTTTAATACGAGCTCTAAATTGAGCATTTAAACCACTTGGTCTAATTCCCACAATAATATTACCTGTATATCCAATTCCAGCATTAGCTATTCTAACATCTACTAATTTACCATCACGGACAACAGGAACTAATTTTCCATAACTACCAGATCCATCACTAAAGATAGTTAACGTAGGTGGAGCATCATACCCAAATCCTTCATTAGTTACTACAGCTTCTTTAAGTCTCCCATTATCAATAACTACGCTAACCTCTGCATTAGTTCCTGCTTTTAGATCAAATAAAGGTTGATTATCATAATTTAAAATATCTGCTGATCCATATTCAGAACCAAAATTAGTAATTTGTACCGAATCAATAGATCCTCTAAATAAAGGTTGAATTTTAGCACTAAAATCTTGGCCACTAGCTGTAACAACACCAATTTGACCACTTAAGGTTACTGTTATGGGTTGATAATTGAATGAATGCTCTCCTGTACCTAATCCAACTGAAGAAAATCCAATATATTGCTTTGTATTATAATAATGATCTTTTGCAGTAGTTCCTACTCCTACACTGGACAATTTAAAATTATCCTCATCCACAGCAGTAACATAATAATCAGTATTTGAAGTTATACCCCCAATACAGTCCTTTTTAGGTCCAGTAAAGGAATAATTGAGAATTTCTCCTGATTTATACCCATGATCCTCAATGTATATCTGGTTAAGAGAACTGCTAATTCCTGCATCTGAAATTATAACTCTTTTCTTATTCTCATATCCAGATCCACTGTTTACAACTGAAATACTAGAAATAATTCTTTTCTTTTCAAATGTTTGAAATTCATGAACTCCTTCACCAAAATTTGTTAAAGAAACAGTATTTACACCTGCCTTAATAGCTTCTGTTGAATTAGTATAAAGTTTGATTGTAGATACACCTACTGTATGTGCATAATAAATTGAATCGGTAGAAAGTCCACCTACAGCAACTCCACCATTTGTTTTATAAATTACCTTTTCACCATTTTTAAATTTATGAAATGTAGAAAATCCTATTGTGTCATTCTCTAAAATAACCCTATCAGACCTATTTGTACCTAAACCAATCGCATTAAACTCAACATTATGATGCTTAAATATAGTATTACTAAAGGCTTGAGCACCTGTACCATTACCACCTGTTATAGTAACAATAGGATCGGAAGTATAATCATATCCACTATCCTCAACATCAATTTCACTTAAAGTACCTTTAACTGCACATATACCTGTTGCACCTGAACCTACATTATCTTCCAAATGTAAAAGTGGAGGATTAATAACATCATAATTCCTTCCTGAAGAAGTTACATCAATTTTTTCAATAGTTCCATAATAAACAGTATCTTTTGCTTTATAATTTAAAATTTCAACACCATTAACTAATATACCTGTTCTATTGCCTGGTTCAGTTATAAACTTACCAGCTTTAGGGTTAGGAGACTTTATTTCTCGGAGTAATAACTGATTATCTACTTTTTTACCTTGAAAATCAAAAGGTCTTAAAGTATTGGATGTAACAATACCCGATACTGAAATAAATTGCTCATTATCGATATTAGTTCTACTCGAAGAAAGTTTTAATTGGTTAGAGTTAACTCTCTTCACATAGAAAACTCCAGGATCTATCTGAGGGAACTTACTCGTAGTTTGAACCTTATTTCCTAAAAAATCCTCTTCTTCAGTAACAAAAGAATCATAATAAACTGCATCTCCAGTATAATAACCATGATCCTCTATATCCAAGAAACTAAAGGTATCCCCATTATAACTACCAGTTAAAGTAAGTTTTCTATCATTAAAGTCTAAAGGAGCATTTTCATAATTTGGAATGGAAGAAGAAGCAACTAAAAGATCGTTATTAAACTTTAAATAAACATTTTGAACATTTGAAAGATAATCATCAATATATTGATAATCTTCAAGATTAACATCAACGTTACTTCTTAAAATTTTTCTCTCAATAGTAGAACTAGCACTAACAATACGACCTTGACCTTTAACTGAAAAACTATATTCACTTATAAGTTCCACAACTGAAGAATCTTGTGTACTTCCTTGAGTATCGGTAATAACAACTTTATCACCAACTTTTAAATTATTTTTATCTTGAGTTACAATATTATAAGTAAAGTCTGATTCATCTACTAACGTTACTGATTCTATATCATACTTTATAGCTAAATTATAGAACCAATTATCTACTTTTGGTCCAGATGTAGTAATTCCTAAACTTTCTACTTTTGCAACATCATTTTTATCATAATAATAAGTGTCTTTGCTAATGACAGGTTGCGAAAGAACATTTCCGATTCTTACATCTACTTTAGTCGTTGTTCCTATGCCCACATATGCATATGCATGAACATTTAATCTAATATCCTTCTTTAAAGCAATAGAATCTTCACTACCAATACCAATAACACTAGTATTAGCTACTCCTACTCCATAAAACTGGTTAATAGACTTAGAACGATATGTTAATATACCAGTAATACCTGAATCATAAGTTGTTACTAATTCCCCTGTTGCAGGAAACCCAATTGTTGAATCTACATCAATAACACTTGAACCACCTGAAACTTGTGTTACTATTTTAGTAATAGGATGAGCAGAAAATTCTCCATAAACACTTCCCCGTAGAGAGATATCTGCAGAATATCCATAATCAGTTGAAAATTGATAAAATTCCTTATTATTATCTAATATTTTCTCAATATCGGCAATTGGAGCAAAAGCTTTCCTTATTCCGTAATTTGGATATGCATCTTGGAATAAAGTGCAATTTAACAGTTTGGAAGGATCTCCAGATAGAGATTCAACAACCATATTTTTACCAAGTCTATAATCAGCATCAGATGGTCTAAAAAGAAATTCCCTTGGTCTTATTATTTCACATTGTTCTCCATATAAAGCACCAAAAAGGATTCTAAAGGATTCATCACTTCCTTTTGATTGATAAAAATCTCTAACTCTAGAAATAAAAAGTCTTTGATTTAAATCTTCATCCAATTGTCTATTTTCAAAACCAGGAGAATATAAACCTTTAATTTTAATTAAAAATCTAGCAAATAATAATGCACTTAAATTTATTATTTTTGCACCAACTACATGCTTTTGAATATTTGACTCTGAAAAAGTTAATTGGTCACTATGAAGTGAATTATATGCCGTTACTCCACTAAATCCTCTAATACATCCTTTAAAAGCATTACTTGTTTTTTCTTTATATAAAATTATTTCATCATCTATTTTAATCAAACCAAATCTTTCAGGAAATTGATATGTACCAATAATCCCCTGTGATAAATCAAAAGATGCGGGTATTTCAGTAGTTCCCTGATTAATATCAGTTCTTAATATAGTACTATCAGAATTAGTAGTTAAAGTAACTAACTTAACATATTCATCTATATTTTGTAAAACATCAGCAGAAGCAGTAGGAGCTTCCTGAGAAGTATAGTACTGCTGTAGAAATTCCCCCAATAATGGGAAATCAGTTTGTACAAAAGATGGAAGTTGAGACTCAACTATACTTTGTATTTGAACTCTTGTTAAATCGGTTGATATCATTTTTTGTATATGTTAATCTTAGTAAGAATATAAAAGTTAGTATCCACCACCGCCTCCTCCAGTCATTCCACCACCTCCTGTGGCAGTTGTAGGAGTTCCTGTAGTTGCACCCATCGTCGTTACTCCTCCTTCATTTGCAATTGTTGCTTGTGTAACTTGCATGGTTGTACGTCCATCAGGATAGTATGTAACAGTCTCTGTTCTTCCTGCTGATGTGGTTGTTGTGGTATATGAACCATCAGGATTATTAACGGTTTCACTCGTTGTAGTCACAGTTCCATCGGTATTACATCCAAAATGAGGTGTACCACGAACTAACTCATTACCACCATAGTTATCAGCAGGATCTTCAGTGTCACAAGCAGCATTTATATCAATACCACTTCCATTTCCACTTCCATCATCACCATTACCATTTCCTAGTTGTAAATAGAGATCATGTAATCCCTGTACATTATTAGAACAAGGAACTGAATCAAACTCAATCACAGGAAAATCATAATAAACATCAGTATCTACAATATTAATAGGAGCTAATTTAATTTCTCCATGTTCATAATCAATAGTACCTACATTTTGTTTTACAATGTCAGCTTGAGTTGGTGACATTAATCTAAACAAGAACATTGTTCCTTTGGAATGATCATTTTCATTTGGTTTGTCTGAGAGGTATACCATTCCTTGTATCCCTGAAACATGGAATCCAGTAGTTCTAATATTATGGCCTTTGCAGTTTTTAACAAACATGCAATTTCCAAAACATAATTCGTATTCCGCAAAACTATTTAACGCCACTCTCAGATCCCTTCTGATCCTTATGGAAGTAATATTAGAAGTAATAGATGGATCAGCACCATCAATCATACATTGGAATTTACTAAAATTAAAAGTTGCTCCGAATTTACCTAAATCTCCACTATTAATATATTCTGCAATAGCATTTATTATTGCATTTATAATATCCTCAATAGATTTCCCTAAATTGCAATTATAATATGCATTTATGTCTGGTTCTATGTACAAATATTTTAAATCTGTCAGTTCTAAGTCAATTCCACCTACATTGTACTTTCTAACTGTATTTTTAAGGTTTTCTTTAAGTGCATTTGACAAATAATTACCATTTGCAGGTTTTACAGCACAATAAACCTTTCCAAATCGAGGAGGACTCAATTCTTCTCCCCCATAACATGAAATAGCTTCGGTTTCAGGGAATACATTAGGAATTAATGCTTCATAATCGTCAGCAGTAACGGCTCTGTTCTGTGATGCATAAACTCTTGGACCATATTTCTTAATAGAGTTTATATCTTCAATAGGAGCACCTCCAAAAGACCCTCTATTACGACCACCAGTACCAGTTCCACCAGTACCAGTACCACCAGTTCCACCAGTACCTTGACCACCTCCTGTGACGTTAAGTAGAGAAATACCAGAGGTTAATGCAATTCCACCAGCTCTACCATCAGTTAATACTCCACTAAAACTAAGAGCATTTATTCCATTTCCATCTGCTCCACTACATACCACATAAGAAACTTCAATATAACTAGGTGCTTCAAGTTTTTTACCAAAAATACCATCTCCAAAGATCAATTCATACCTTTCTCCTTCTATTTCTTGTATCCAATAGATGGCTGATTCACTATTTACTTCAAAAAGAGTCTGATTTGTTGTATAATGTCCATGACAACTCGTTACAGCACCTGTTTGATTATAAATTCTACTTGTATTTGAGTTTCTAGAAGGTTTTATTGTAACTTTAATAGTAGTTGTATCAATTCCACTATTTGGAAGAATAAATCGTTGTTTTGGATCATAAGAATCTACTGTAAAGTTAGTAGTAATATATGTTCCTTCAAGAAGTTCAATATTACTGAATAATGCTCTATTATTATTAACTGGTCTTGTAATATTATCTAATGAACAGAAGGTATAACTTTCGTTTGCAAATGCAGTTGTAGTTGCTACTATTCCTCTACTTAATTTAATATTTTGAGGTTGTGAAGAGTATCCTGAGGTATCTACGTAAAATGAAATATTAACTCTTGCTGCTCTTCTTGATCTAGGCAAATATCCAATATTTTGTATCAATGAAACTACATTTTCCCGTAATGTAGCACTATCCAGGAACACCTCATTCGATACCATGTTGGCATTGTAGGAGGTGATATACGTATTATAGGCAAGTATATCAATAATTGAGGATAAATTAGATCCTTCAAAGTCATAATCCGTAAATTTGGAGTTGGCTCTGAGATAATCTTTTATCGATACCTTAATCTGGTCAAAATCCAGATTAGTAAAGTTAACTAATGGCATTTATCTTGTTGGTATTAGCACAAATGACAATTCTTGGGGTGGGATATCAATTCCAACGACTTCATAAACAATTAATACGTCCATATTATAGCTATCAATGTTAGCATTCACACTAACTCTAATTAATTTAACTCTTGGTTCATAATTTTCGATAACACTGATGATTTCTGACCTTACAGACATCGCTGTAATGTCATCAACGTTCTCAAATAAGAGATTATTGACTTGTGATCCCAAGTTTTCATTAAAAAAACGTTCTCCAGGAGTGGTAAGAACCAAATTCCTAAGAGAACGAGCAATAGCTGTTGCATTTTTAATCGCAATAAGGTCATTGGTTAAAGGATTAACCTGAAAAGACATACTAATGTCCTTAAATGACTTACTTATACGTTGGACAGGCACTATTACTTAGCAAATATAACTTTATTTAGCACCTTATCCACTCACTTTTTACTTTCCTTGACCTCTCGTGCGTTTTTTTGCTTTATTTCGAGAGGAGGCGGCATATTTCGTGTGTTTTCCTCTTCCTTGACGAGTTTTTTTCGGTACGGCTTCGACAATTTCACCTCCGATAGCACTTCTCATCGGCATTTTTAAGATTCCTCCACTTTTAGTTCATTTGGATCAAGTTTATTTTCGTAAAAATCTGTTGATAACTCATCTAAAATCTGAGCACACTCCTCAATACTCAAATTTTGGTGAATTTTATGTCCCTTATGGACAATTTGGTACTTTTTACGAGACACGTCGGTTAAATAACACGAGTTTTTTCGTGACCAACACGTATTCGAGGGTCACACCAAATGTCATAACCTGCATCGATAGCATCTAAACAGAAACTAACGTCTTCTCCGCACATATCCTGAACAGCACCAGACTCAAATTGCTGCATTTTCGGAGCAAACCAAGGATACTCCATTTTCTCATCTTCAAATACACCGTTCTTGATCATTACCCAACCAAAACCT
>CETG01183762.1_pt1 | contig 20012 bp, 19 predicted proteins | sample 361471 | NCBI WGS metagenome assembly CETG01 (sample SAMEA2622696, study PRJEB7988) | marine metagenome | isolation source: saline water (ENVO:00002010), including | reverse complement strand
TTCCTGGCATTCCCATGCCGCCCATTCCTGGCATTCCCATGCCACCCATAGGATCTCCTGCTCCTGGATCTCCAGCATTTGCAGCTTGTGGTTCGGGTTTGTCTACAATTACAACTTCAGTTGTAATTAACATTGAAGCGATTGAAACTGCATCCTGCAAAGCAAGCCTTAAGACTTTTGTCGCGTCTATTATGCCTGCTGCAAGTAGATCTTCATATTGCCCATTGATTGCATTAAACCCCTTACCATTTTTCATGATTTCAGAAACAACTACATCTCCATTCTCTCCTGAGTTAATTGCTATTTGTTTTGTTGGTGCTGTAAGTGCTTTCTGAATAATCTTTATACCTGTAATTTGATCATCACTAAGATCGCTCGCTATTTTATCTAGGTTTTTAGAAAGTGAGAGAAGAGTAGTACCTCCGCCAGCAACAATTCCTTCCTCAACTGCTGCTCTTGTTGCATTTAGTGCGTCTTCAATTCTTAGTTTTCTGTTTTTCAACTCGGTTTCAGTTGGAGCTCCAACTTTGATAACAGCAACACCGCCAGCTAACTTTGCAATTCTTTCATTTAATTTATCTCTATCGTATTCAGAATCTGTATCATTAAGTTCTCTTTTTATTGCCGCTACTCTTGTTTCTACCGCCTTCTTATTTTCTTCGTTGGCAACAATTGTTGTACTTTCTTTACTGATTTTTATTCGTCTTGCTTTCCCAAGATCATTTAAATCAACCTTCTCAATTGACATTGCTTTATCTTCGCTAATTAGAGTTGCTCCAGTAAGTATTGCTATGTCTTCTAAGTAAGCTTTTCTTCTTTCTCCAAAAGATGGAGCTCTAACAGCAGCTATTTGCAAAACCCCTCTGTTTTTATTGACTACTAGTGTTGCTAAGGCTTCTCCATCTACTTCCTCAGAAATTATTACCAAAGGAGAGCTGTTTTTTTGTATATTCTCTAAGATTGGAACAAGATCAGTTGCCGTACTTATTTTTTGATCTGTTATCAATAAAAGTGCATTCTCGAACTCACATATCTGGCGTTCTTGATCGGTTATGAAATATGGAGAGCTATAGCCCCTATCAAATTCCATGCCCTCTGTAATTTCTAATTCTGTTGATAATGATTTGGATTCTTCAACGGTGATAACACCATCAACAGTTACTTTATCCATTGCATCGGAAACCATTTTCCCGATTTCTTCGTCTCCGCCAGCGCTGACAGTTGCTACTTGATGAATTGAATCACCAGTTAATGATTTACTTTTGCTTTTAAGACCATCAATTACATATTTCAGTCCTTTTTCCATCCCTCTTTTTATCTCTATGGGATTGGCTCCTGCGGCTACATTTTTTAAACCTTCGTGGACCATTACCTGAGCAAGAACGGTCGCTGTCGTTGTTCCATCTCCAGCTTCATCTTTAGTCTTAGAAGCTACTTGCTCTATTAGCTTTGCACCAAGATTTTCACAAGGATCTTCAAGCTCGATTTCTCTAGCGATAGTGACTCCATCATTAACTATGTCAGGGGAGCCATATTTCTTTTCTAATACGACATTCCTACCTTTTGGACCAATTGTCACTTTAACTGCATCTGCTAAGGCATTTACGCCATTTTCAAGGGAGCCTCTAGAATCTTCTGAGAAGCTTATGATTTTAGACATCTTTTACTTGGTAACAACTCAAATTTCCCACACATTGCCCCCCTGATGGCAACCAAATAAGTGGGGAAAGCCGAATTCTTTAAACTTTTTCTTTCAGTTTCGCTAAACAGTAGTTATTGTTTGACCATGCAAGAACCTGGGGCGTTATTTTTTGTATTGATGGCTGGCTTGGCTGGTCTGATGACATTGGTGTATTTCCCCTTAAGATTCTTTTTGACAGCAACTGCCAGAAGTAGAAGATTAAAGCTTTTACAAAGAATCCGTAGATTAAGAGATGAATTAGGACAACCAATAGAGCAATAAAATTATATTCATTTAACTTATTAAATCTTTCTTCTCATTTGTTTTTAGATGAGATTTGTTCTACTTAATAAGGTTAATATTTTTGGTTTAATTCATAACCATACCTCCATCAATATTTATTGTCTGTCCAGTTATATATTCTGAGGCAGGATCTGCTGCTAGGAATCTTACTGTTCCAGCAACATGTTCAGGAGAACCGAATTTTCCTAGTGGTATTGCTGATAGATAAGTATTTTCATCTAGATCTTTTGTCATCTCTGTATTTATGAAACCGGGCGCTACTGCATTTACTGTGACACCTCGACTTGCAAATTCCCTAGCAACACTTTTAGTGAATCCAATTACACCTGCCTTCGCTGCAGAATAATTAGATTGCCCTGCATTACCAATAAGTCCAACTACAGAAGTTATATTAATAATACGTCCTTTTTTTTGCTTTAGCATTGTTCTGGAAACTGCTTTTGTACAAAGGAAAACACCACTTAAATTTAAATTAATAACTTTTTCCCAGTCTTCTCTTTTCATTCTCATTAAAAGACCATCATTTGTAATACCAGCATTATTGACAAGTATATCTATTGATTTATTCCGAGAAAGTACCTTCTCTATAAGTTCATTTACCTCTTTTTCATTTGAAACATCTGCTTTTAGAGCATAAGCCTTCCCACCTTCTTTTTCGATTTTTGAGACAAGCTCATTTGCTTTTTCTTCGGAGTTTGCAAAGTTGATTACAACTTCTGCTCCAGCCTTAGCGAGACTGCATGCAATGGATGCACCTATGCCTCGACTTGCTCCAGTAACAATTGCTGTTTGACCATTCAAGAGAGAGTGTTGATTCATTAAAGAGTTTTTTGCGGTTGGGAAGGAACTAGCTAATTGAAAAACCCTTTAGCAATTTACTTTTTCAACGTTTAAAAGTGCCTTACCAAGAAGCCTCTTTAGATGAGAAAGTTCTTTTTTATTGCCAAGGGCTACAAGCAGTTGGCCAGGCCCAATTTTAACGTCTCCACTGGGATTTGTTATCAGTTCTTCACTATTTCTGATTGCTAAAATCATTGCTCCGCTTTTTCTTCCGAGTTGAAGTTCGGCCAGGCTTAAGTTTTCAAAGGAGGCAAATACAGTTGAATCTTTGCTTAGAAGAAGTTCCTCGATCTCACAGTTTGAGCCTGCTAAAAGGTCCATAAAATCAAGAGCTATTGGTCTTAAGGCAGACGCAGCCATAGTTCTTCCTGCTGCAACATAAGGACTGACAACAGCTGTTGCACCAGCTAGTTTTAATTTTTTTGCAACTTCCTCATTCTCTGCTCTTGCTATTAATCTGCAAGCGGGATGCAATCCTTTTGCACTCAATATGACATACAAATTTGCCGCATTACTTGGTAAAGTGACAATTAAACTCTTGCAATTCATTATACCTGCAAGAATTAAAGTTTCATCATTGGTTGCATCTGCCAAAAGGACTTGAAGGCCTTTCTCTTCTGCTTTGATTTTTTTAGACTTTTCTAATTCAACTATTACTATTTCTATACCTTCAGATTGAAGTTGTGAGGCGATTTCTTGGCCTGTTCGACCAAAGCCACAAATGATTACATGATTCTTCATGCGTCTAAGTTTACGACGAAACCTCAGCTCACGCATCTCTTTGAAATAGCCATATTCAACTAGTCTTAGGAATCTTTGAATAGTTAGTTGTACAACAATTAAACCTCCTGAAATTATTAAAACAGTAACTACTCTACCTGCAGCACTTAAAGGCTCAACTTCTCCATAACCAATAGTACTTATAGTTATTATTACCATCCATAGAGAGTCGCCCCAATCCCAACCTTCGGAAATTCTATAAGAAAGTGTACCGATAAATAATAAAAAACCAGCAGAAAGTATGGGGGCAACCCAAGGTGCAATAAACTCTTTATATCTTATTTCTTTAAAGAAATAAGTTAATTTCTTCTTTAACTTATTTTCAGTCATTCTTTCAAAATCAGTAGTAAAAAACTTCAATAAGTCTTTTAAGTATGATCATTACAAAATATTTATAAGCATTCTAGCAAAATTTTCCACTTCAGTACTTCTATCTTATCTTTTCCTAATCTCTTCGTGTTTAAATGATGAAAACATAGCTAAATTAAATTATGAGTTGAAAACTATTTAAGTTAAGGAATGAGTTGATTTTTCACATAGGAGATTCATGCATCTATTAATAGCAGCTGCAGGGAGCGGAAGAAGAATGGGGGCTTCTAGAAATAAGATTCTTTTAGAAGTTTGTGGAATGCCTTTAATTAGTTGGACTGTAAAAGCTGCGATCTCAGCAAAATCAATAAGCTGGATAGGCATTATTGGGCAGCCAAAGGAAAAAGAAATAATCATGGATCATCTAAAAAACTATTCTGTTTCAATTAATTGGATTGATGGTGGTGTAACTAGACAAGAGTCTGTCGAGAATGGCCTTAGGGGTTTACCTCCTGAGGCTAAATATGTTCTTATTCACGATGGAGCAAGATGTCTAGTTACTCCAAATTTATTTGATGAATGTAGTAATGAAGTCCTTAAGGGTAATGCCGTTGTAGCAGCTACTCCTGTGGTAGATACCATAAAGAAAATTGATCATAATGGCTTTATTACTGGAACTCCTAAGAGAAATGAGCTTTGGGCGGCACAAACACCACAAGGTTTTTTAGTCTCAAGGTTAAAAGAAGGACATAAATTAGCGGTTAAAAATGGCTGGGTAGTAACAGATGATTCTAGTCTTTTTGAACAATTGCAATGGCCTGTAAAGGTTTTGAAATCGGAAAGTTCAAATATAAAAATAACTACACCTTTCGACCTGGAAATCGCGGAGGTAGTTTTATCTAATCGATAATTCTTATTATTCCTTTGTCGCCATCCATTTTTGCTAAATTACCTAATGGAATAGAGGCATTGCCAATACAATGTCCAAAAGGAAGATTTCCAATTATGGGGATTGATAAATCTTTTGTTCTCTCGATAAGAATTTCATTTATATCATTTTCTCTTTTGTTTTTATTATTTAAAGGATTCTGAAAGTTTCCAAAGCATATTCCACTTACTTTATTTAATAATCCCGCTAGACGCCATTGTGTAAGAATACGATCAATTTTATATGGTTCCTCATTAATATCTTCTAAAATCAATATACAACCATTTAAATTCGGGAAATGAGATGTTCCGATTAAATGAGATGCAATTGTTAAATTAGTTGCAATTAATGGGCCTTTTGCAACTCCTCCTTTCCAGGATTCTCCTTTTAAATCAGGGACTTTCTGTCCAAATAAAATATTTTTAAGTCTCTCTTTGCTCCAATCTGGCTCTTTATATAAGGATGTTATTAATGGACCATGAATCCCTCCACGAAATCCAGAAGCGAATCTAGATAATAATATTGAACATGGATCAGAGTAACCAAGCAAGAAACCATCACTCCATTTATGCTTATATTCTAATAATCTTGCTGAGCCCCAACCACCACGTGCAAAAACTATAAGAGGGTGATTTTCCTCTGAGAACAATTCATTATGCCGTACTAAATCTTTACCAGCCAAATTTCTCCACTTCCGATTAATTAATTTATTGAATCTAGCTTTAAGTCCCCAACTTTCAAGTATTTCTTTTCCTAATAAAAAAGATTTTTCGTCATCGACAGGAGAACTTGATGCAACTATAAGAAAACTGTCTCCAGGCTTTAATGGTTTTTGTGTTGTTTTTTTTGTCATTAATTTTATGAAATAAATAACATTATGCAAGGACTAGAGCAAGTAAGAGTAATCCTCCGATTTTTACTTGATTTTGGAAGTGATTGCCTATAAAAATCTCTGAAGAATTTACTCTTTTAATTTTTAAAACTTCGCGCTGCATGCCAACTATTGATATAAGCCACGGAGGCCAAAATATAAATTGTTTTCCTGCTGTGATTGCTGCAATTGCGATTGCAATTGCAGCAATGAAATAACACACTCCAACTATTTTCTTGGCATTGTCACCTAAAGATATTGCGCTGCTTTTAAGACCTATTTTTTTGTCATATTGTTTATCAGCCATTGCATATACTGTGTCAAAACCAAATGTCCAGAAAACAGTTGCTAACCATATGAATAGCAGAGTGGCTCCACCCCTTAAAGAGGATTCACTCGCTGCCCATGGAATCAGTACAGCAAATCCCCAACATAAAGATAAAACTGCTTGGGGATAGGCAAACCATCTCTTGGTTGATGGGTAAACCAGGATTGGTATTATTGCAATACTTGAGAGCTTTAAACAAAGAATTCTACTTTCGATTGGTAAGGCTAAAATTGATAAAAGACTTAGAAAAATTAAACATAGAAAAATCCAAATAGCTGTAGAGATCTTTATGGAACCTTTTGCTAATGGGCGATTTTTGGTTCTTTCTACTTCCTTGTCAAATTCTCTGTCCCACAAATCATTAGCTACGCATCCTGCACCACTAACACAAGTGCCTCCAACAAGAATTGTCACTAAAAGAGGAATACTTGGTCCAAATGAAGGGGTTAGCCAAAGTGTCCAACAGGCCGGAATTAAAAGGATAAGTCGCCCGCTTGGTTTGTTCCATCTCAAAAGAAGAATGATTTGATGGATTTTTTTTTGGATTTTTTTTATGCTCAATTTGAAAGAGTTTAAAAATTTTCAGCATTGCCTTTCACTATTTCATAGCTAATGGCAGAGTGTTTGTATTAGGGAGCTTTACCCTTCATGCCAGATCTAGAAGAGTTTGATAATAGCTCTCTCCATAATGATGATAGGGCTCATGGCGAGTCAAACAGAGAAAATACTTTTTTTCTTGGGGCTATTGATATTGGAACTAATTCCACTCACTTGTTGATTGCCTCTGTAGATCCAAATCTCCAAACATTTTCGGTTGAGTTGGCTGAGAAATCAACAACCAGGCTTGGTGATAGCGACTCTGAATCAGGAGACCTTACTGAATTAGCTATGGATAGAGCTCTTGAAGCATTAAAAGGTTTTATTCAGTTAGCAAAAAGTTATCAAGTAGTCGAACTTGTTACAGCAGCTACTAGTGCCGTTCGAGAGGCCCCAAATGGACTTGAATTTCTTGAAAGAATAAGATTGACTTGTGGCATAGAAGTTGACTTGGTAAGTGGGCAGGAAGAGGCACGATTGATTTATTTGGGAGTTTTGTCTGGGATGCAACTTGATATGAAACCACATTTATTAATTGATATTGGAGGAGGTTCAACGGAGATAATTCTTGCAGATGGAAGAGATGCAAAGGCTTTAACTAGCACAAGATTGGGTGCGGTTCGTTTGCAGAGAGATTTCATAAGGGAAGAGCCTCTTTCAGAAAAAAGAATTTCTTTTTTACGAACATTCATAGAGGGATCTCTAGAACCTGCAATTGAAAAAGTTTTAAGCAGAATAGATTTGAATGAAAAGCCTTTAATGGTTGGGACTAGCGGCACAGTTATGGCGATAGCTTCTCTTATTGCAAGTCAAAATTCAGACTCTATTCTTAAACTGCATGGTCATTCAATTGAAAGAAAGGATATAGACGATATTGTTCAAAAGTTATTACTTATGAGTCCAGATGAGAGAAGTAAATTAAGCTGTATTAATGAAAGAAGATCCGAAATTATTATTCCTGGATCTCTTATACTTCAAACAGCTATGAAAATGTCAAATATCGAAAATATAATACTTAGTACTAGAGCTTTAAGAGAAGGATTGATATTTGATTGGATGATAAAAAAAGGTCTTTTAAAGGATCGTTTTCAGTTTCAAAGTAATATAAGATATAGTACAGTTATGCATCAATCAAACCGGTTTGATGTTAATACACTAAGATCAGAATATGTTGCTAAACATGCTTTGTCTTTGTACGATAATAGTATTGGATTATTACATCAGGATGAGGGTAAAGGAAGAGAGCTGTTATGGGCTGCTTCTATGCTGCATGCATGTGGAAAGCATATAAATAGAAGTGCATATCATAAGCATTCTTGGTATTTAATTCGCCATGGTGAATTACTTGGATATTCTAATTCAGAACATTTAATTGTTGCAGGGATCGCAAGATATCACAGGAGAAGTTTGCCTAAGAAACGTCATGAATCATGGCAATGTTTAGTTTCTAAAAAAGATAAGCAAATTGTTTTTGAAATGTCTTTATTATTAAGATTGGCTTCTGCTTTTGATAGACGCGCAGACCCTGTAATTAAATCTTTAGATATCAAAAATAAAAAATCAGAAATAATAATAAGGTTGATCCCTAAAGAAGAAAATGAAGATTTGAGTTTAGAAAGATGGTCATTAATGAGATGCTCTCCAATATTGAAAGAGTATTTATCTATTGATCTTTTGGTTAAATGAAGAATCTGATTTAAAACTTTGTCTTATCTATTCTTCTGTATTGAATTCATCCTCTATGATTATGTTATCAGTCTTAGTATTTTGAAGTTCAATATTATTCTGACTAGATTTTTTGAGATAGATGTTTAAAAAAGATACAAAGATTAGTAATAGTAAAGTTAACAAGCTGAGCCATACTTTTTTTTCTGAGAACAGTATTTCTGATGCTGTTTTTGTATCATCAATATTAGGATCATTTAAGGAATTGTTTATTTCATTAGAGGGCTTTATTTCTTCTAAAAGAATTTTTGGATCAAGTTTTAATTTCTCTGAGATTCTTTTTATCATTCCTTTGATAAAAACTTCTTCGGGTAGAAGTGTCACATTGCCTTGCTCAAGAGCAGTTATCTGCTCAGCGCCAAGTCTAAGGTTTTTCGCGAGATCCTCTATTGAAATATTTTGGCTTTCTCTCTTTTGTTTGAGTACCTGACCTATCTTATGTAAGTCACCAAGAGACTGATTGGTATCTAAACAATCATTATTTATGCCTATCATATAGAGATTTATTTTGAATTTATTTTAGTTCATTTCTTTCTATATGCAACTCTTCGCAGGCAATCTACTTGATTAATTATTTATTTCAATCTATCGACTTGCAGAATTCATCCTAGATCTACGAAATGATCGTTGCAAAAGTAAATTTTGTCAATAATTAGTTTTTTTGAAGATTTAAATAAGGTGTTTTTATTGTTTTGAATTTTTTCTGAATAGATGGCTGAAGGAAGGGTTATAAAGATTTGAGTTGTTTGTGCTCCTTTTTAAAGCTGGGCTGATGATATATAGAGTCGTCCTTATCAAGTTTTGTTCTCTTGATTTAGCAGCCATCTCAATAAGAGGAACTATTCTTATCCATTCTTCTGGCCAGCTGACTCGATGGGCAATTGCAACTGGAGTATCAGAAGGATAAAACTTAAGAAGGTCACTTTGCACTTTTTCTACATGTCTTGCGCTTAGGTAAATACATAGCGAGGATTTTATTGAGGCTAGTCTCTCAATAGTTTCATTCTCGGGAGTTCCAGTTATACCTGCAGCCCTACTAAGTATGATTGTTTGTACTAATCCTGGAATAGTAAGTTCAGAATTTAATTTAGCAGAAGTTGCCTGATATGCACTGATTCCAGGAATAACTTCAACTTTTATATTTAGATCTGTTAGTCTACATATCTGTTCTGAGATCGCACCATAAAGCGACGGATCTCCATCATGAAGTCGGACTACTTTTTTACCTTTATTGTATCTATTAGATAACAATTTAATTATTTGATCTAGATTTAGATTACTGGTTTTTATTTTTTCGCAATTATTGCTTGCTAGGTCTATTATTGCTGGAGCAACAAGTGAGTCAGTCCAAAGAATTACATCAGCTTCTTTTATTCTTTTCTCCGCTCTTATAGTTAATAAGTCTATTGCCCCAGGGCCAGAACCAACTATAGAGATTATATTCATTTATTTTTTCCTAGTGAAGAGATGTTTTTTATGAAAGCATCTTTTGTTTTTTGTCTGAACCTATAGAGACCGTATGCACCCATGGAAATGAATATTATGCTCATCATTTGAGCCATTCTTACTCCTTCGGAGCAATAAGGAGGCAACCCTCCAAAGCATAAAGGGTCAATACGAAGTGATTCTATCCAAAGCCGACCTATTCCATAAAGCATCAAGTATGCAGAGCTTATGAATCCAGGTCTAATTATTTCATTCTTTGTTTTTTTATCCATTTTGAATAGATATAAAAGAATTAGGAAGATACATATATTCCAAATAGATTCATATAAAAAAGTAGGATGAAAGTATTCATTTTGAGTGAAAATAGCTGGTCTAGATCTTAGTGGAATATATATTTTCCATGGTAAATCTGTAGGTATTCCAAATGCTTCATTATTGAAGAAGTTTCCCCACCTTCCAATAGCTTGGCCTAAAGCGACAGAAGGCAGGAGGACGTCAAAAACTTCCAGGGCTGACTTTCTCTTTAATCGACAAAATATTGTGATTGATAAGGCTCCTCCTATTAAGGCTCCGTGTATAGCTATTCCTCCACCCCATATTTCCAATAGACTTGGAATAGGGATGGTAATACCCAGTATATTTATAACACTCCAAAAGTTATCTCCAGAAAAGTTTCTCCACTCAAATACTACATAGTAGATCCTTGCACCTATTATAGAAGAAAGTAAAAGGATTGGAAGTATATCATTGATGATCGAACTAGATAGATTTCTCCTTCTTGCTAATTCAGTAGAAAGTCTCAAACCAATAAATACTGATAATGCAATTAATAGCCCGTACCATCTCAGGGAAAATGGTCCAATATTGAAAATCTCAGCTCCGGGAGATCTGAAGACTCCAAAATAATATTCCATTCTTTATTTTATTCTAAAGTGATTTTAAATACCTTCTGCAGCTTGAACTTTCTCAACTTGCTTTTTCTTTAGTACAAGCATAATTTGTGCAAGAGTAACTCCAGCAAAAAATACTATTAGACCAATTACTCTTGCAGGGCTTTGAAGTACAACTTCTGTATCAAGTTGACCAAAACCTCCCACATTGGGATCAATTGTTAATTTGGTTCCGATATCTATATGATCTCCAACGGATACCAGTAGCTCAGGGCCTGCAGGGATTGATTGAGTGAATGGTTCATCATTACTGATTGAAATAATTAAATCTCTGGCACCATTTTCTCCTTCTTCAATTGATGTTAAGTCCCCAGATTTTGTTGCTGTAAAGATATTGTTATTGCTCTTTTCACCAGTTGGATAAACTTGCCCTCTTCCTCTATTGCCCCCAACATGAATTGAATATTTACCAAAATGAACATTGCTATCTTTCTTGGGGTCTGGAGACAATATTGGGAAAACAATTTCTCTGTTCTGATCTCCAGGAAGTGGCCCAACTAGCACAATGTTTTCCTGTTGATCACTATATTGACTAAAAAATACTCCTTGGGTCTCTTCTTTGATCTCTTCAGTCCATCTCTCTTGAGGTGCAAGTTTAAATCCATCTGGAAGCATTACTACAGCCCCTACTTGAAGAGGAACATCGCTACCATCTGCACCTATCTCTTGTATTCCATCTTTATAAGGTACTTTTACAATCGCTTTGAAAACGCTGTCAGCTCCTACTGATTGAGGCACTTCAGCTTGTGTTTTCATGTTTGCCAGGTGACAGTTAGCACAAACAATTTTGCCTGTAGCTTCTCTGGGGTTCTCGTAGTTTTGTTGAGCCCAAAAGGGGTAAGCAAAACTTGTGCTGGGACAAAGTAGGAACGTAATTACAAAAAGGATTGTTCCAATGCTCAAGTTTATAAGTCGTCTCATGAGAAATTTGAATGGAAGGGTTAGTTGTAAATCAGAATCGGATGTTTTCACGCCCACCACGGCTGATCTCCCGTACGAAAGTCTGTCTCTGTCCACTGGCTTATTAAAACATTGTCATCTTCAACTGAAATATGAGCAATTGCAAGGGATAAAGGAGCAGGCCCTCTAACAACTTTTCCTGTGTCATCATACTGGCTTCCATGGCAGGGACACATAAATTTATTTGCACCATTATTCCAAGGAACTACACATCCCAAATGAGTACAGATTGCATTAATACCATAGCTTCCAATCGCATCCTCCCCTTCAACTATTAGATATGTCGGATCACCCTTTAAGCCTTGAACAAGGCTTCTGTCACCAGTGGGGTGACTAGAGAGCCAGCCTGATGCGGTAACAGGATCACCTAGCTCATCTTTGGCACTAGTTCCTCCTCCGCCTCCACCAGCTCTAAGAGGGGTGAAATACTGGCTTACAGGGTATAGCGCGCCAAGCGCAACTCCAGTCACAGTACCAAATGTGAGCAGATTCATAAATTGTCTGCGACCCATTGAGGGCACATCCTTCGCAGCCATTTGTGTCATGACAGATGCTCGCCTTGGTCATATTTAATACTATTATGTACTGTTACGGTCCTGGTTTGTTAACTAGAAACAGTGATGTATAGATGCGTTTCAACTTTTGACCGTGTTTGAACAACAAGACTCTCAAAAATACCCCCCCCTTTCCGTGGATGAAGTACTTCATTTACTAAAAGAGAGATGGGGTGTGACTTACGATTTAAAACTTCTCGTAAGAGAAGAACGCCTTTATTTGCAGATGATGTGGGGATATCTTGAACAACAATCTTTTCCCATGGATGAAGATGAATTTAGATCCCACCTAAATAAGATTTTGGAAATAATTAATCGAATCGGCCAATCTTTTCTTGTTAGGGAATGGTTGATGAGATCTTCACAAAGGCCTCGATTGGGTCGAGCAATTAGTTTGGAGTTGAAGGCGGATGAGAGGTTAAAGGAATTTGTTCTTTGATTTTATCTGTCAAGGCAACTAATCCGACTCCAAGCAGAAACAAAGCGCCAATTGCTCCAGTGAGAATTAACATGGTAATGGGGTCTGTTGAGGGAGTCAAAACAGCACTAAATATAGCTGAACTAATAACGACCAGTCTCCAAGCTTTTATCATTTTCTTCCATGTAATAAGGCCTGAAATACCAAGCAAAAGTTGTAATATTGGTACTTGAAAAGCCAAACCTGTTGCAAGCATCAATAAAAGAACGAATTCAATATATTTTTCAATAGACCAAATAGGCTCGACCACATCTGCTCCAAAATTTATTAGGAATTTTAGAGCAGCAGGTATTAGCATTGACCATGAAAAAAATATACCTATAAAAAACAATATCCCAGATCCAGCAACTATTATAGGTATTAATTTCCTTTCATTATTCTTCAGTCCTGGTAAAACAAAAAGTAATCCCTGAAATAGTATGTATGGCAGTGAGATGGTAAGCCCTACGTAACCTGCAACTTTGATTGAAACGAATAAAAATTCCCCAGGTGCTAGTTGAAGGAATTGAATTGATCCAGCTGGAATCTCTAAAATCCTTACTATATTCCTCACGAAAACAAGGCTTATAAAAGCAGAAATAATTACGCAAATAAGACTCTTAATAACTCTTTGCCTTAATTCTTCAATATGATCAACCAATGGCATCTCTTTGTCATTCTCAAGAGAATTAAATGATGACCCTTTGCTTATTCGGATTGGTTGAGGTTTCTCTAACACAGAAATGATTTGCTTTTAATGATCAATTGATCCAGCAATGTTATTACCTTCAAAAAGAGTAACAGATTCAAGAAAATCATTACCTCTACTTGGATTACCCCAAATAATTTCAGACTCGTCAAATCTAACTGTGCCAGGCTGAGAATGAGGAATTCTTTTTAATTTATTTATTGCGACCATAAATATTGGGACTTTGCTATTTCCACTTGCTTTACTAAAATGTGCAGCTATGTCAGCAGCAATTTCTAAGTCTTTATCTGAGGGGATTCCATTTGAAGACTTTAGGACTACATGACTACCTGGCGATTCCTGAGCATGAAACCATAAATCTTTATTTCTTGCTTGTTTGAAACTTATATGTTCATTTTGCCGATGATTCCTTCCCACTTGGATGGATAAACCATTTGGTGTTCTAATGGTAAGTGGATTTATTCTTTGTGATTTCTGGTTGTTTTTTCGTTTTTTATTTTTCAAATTTAAATAAATATAGATTTCTTCTTTAAGTTCCAATAATAGAACTATTTTTGATTCAAGATTATCTTTTATTGATTTATTGGTTAAATTATCTAAATAAGTTAAGAATTCATTAATTATATTTATTCTTTCTTGATGATAAATAATCCTTTGTTTTAAAGCAATCTTTGATCTCCGTAACTTTTTAGCTTTATTATATAATTTCTGAGCATTTAAAATTATTTGTGATGTTGGGAAGGCAGTTGCCATAATATCATTTGCTCGTTTAGTTAACTCATCTGAATCATTTGATTTTAAATATAAATTTTTTTGCTGAGATAAAAGAGAGGTTTCAGATAAGATTGATTCTGAAAGAATTTTTTTGAGTTCTTTCTCTTGTTGATTAATCTTCTGCTTATTAATTAATACACGATAATATCTTGATAGGACGATAGAGCTACCTGTTTTAATATTCTTTTGGCACCCCCATGCACGATATGCTGTAGGCCCTTCCATATTGATTGATAGATTTTGTTTCTCAAAATCATTTAACCATTGCTTCCAATTTGTGAATATAAGATTCCATTGTTTATCATTTATTTGCGAAACTGAGATTTCAAGAAGATTGTTTGCTTCTTCAATATCATCGCTTACTAATTGAATAGCCAAAGATGGACTAATGCCTTGATATGTTTTTAATAATGAGCGCTTTAAGTTGGAGGGTATAGTGCAAAGTTTTTCCTTCCATTCTTCAAATGTTTCTCTGGAAGAAGGCGTATATCCTTGCAGTGAAGGGGGCTTTGCATATATATCTCCAGTGCTTATCGGCCTTACTCTTGATTGTTTAGTTCTTATTTGTCTTCCAATTGTGATTACTTTTTTATTCTGATCAAGCAATAAAATATTACTATGTCTCCCCATTATCTCTACTATTAAGCACCTCTCTGTTTTGGCGCCGGGTCTCTTTGCTAAAGAGAGCTCAACTATCCTTTCAAATCCACTTTGTTTGATTTCAATAAGAGCCATATGGGTCAAGATGTGTTGAAGTTGTTTTGCAAGAGTGCTTTGAGCCCCCTCCTTGTTCGGAGGGTCTATTTGAACGAGCCTTGATATCTCCGCTTTCCAGCAAATTTCTATCCATTTCAGTCCCTCTAAAGTTCTAAAACCTAATTGCAACGTCCATGGATCTGGTTGTTGAGCTTTCTCAAACCGGCTAGGCAGAATAGTTCTACGAAGTTCACAGACCACTGCCAAAAGGCTTGTGATATCCATGGACTGTGGTTGATTTGAGCTCATTATTCACTGGGTAAATTTTTGTTTTGATCTAATTCTCCTAAGCTGAGTTAGTAAGGTTTAATTTATGTTCTCATTTGTCATGCCTTCTAAGCTAATCGTTATTACAGGACCAAGTGGAGTTGGTAAAGGTACTTTGGTAGAGAGACTTATTAAAAAGAGAGAAGATATTTGGCTTTCAGTATCAGCAACAACAAGGAAACCAAGATTCAATGAAGAGTCTGGAAAGCATTACTACTTTTTAACGGTAAAACAGTTTATTGAATTACGCAGAGAAGGTGGCTTATTGGAGTGGGCTGAGTTTGCAGGCAATTTTTATGGGACGCCAAAGGAAAAAGTTCTTGAAACTTTAAATAGTGGTAAATCTGTTTTACTAGAAATAGAGCTAGAAGGTGCTCGCCAAATTAGGAGTAATTTTCCTGAAGCAATTCATATTTTCCTTTCTCCGCCAAGTTTTGAGGAATTGGAGAGGAGAATAAGAGGGAGAGCTACTGAATCAGAAGATTCAATAGAAAGGAGATTGAAAAAGGCCAGGCTTGAAGTGGATTATAAAGATGAATTTGATACAACAATCGTTAATCACGATATAGAGGACTCTATTATGCAAATAGAGAAATTTTTGATGAATTATGATTAATTTGTGATCTGTATATTCAAGTATTTTTTATTGCAGTAAATATAGATCAGGGTGAAATAGTAGATCAGGGAAGAATCTATTGAATTCAATTATAATTGCTGCGGTAATTGAAATCCAAATTGCAGCAACAACGGGAGCAGTTGAAAGAAATTTTCTCATGGTTTTGTGAATAGGTTGAAAGGTTGCAATTAATACTTATTTGATTACCTTGGGCCATTGAGAGAGACGTCTTCATCTTTTTTCAGAAGATTTCCATTCCTCCATTCCTGATCAGCAAGTGCTGGCCAAGCTGCAGCCTGTAGAATACATTTCCGTGCCAAAGTGAAGTCTATATGAATTTCATTGTCCCAGGGATTTTTAAGCTTTCTGCTTTCAATTAAATAACTTCTGCCGGCCCATCCAATGATTCCAGCAATATATATAAACGAAATTCCAGGTATGAATAACTCACCCGCATGATTCCATCTGCCATCCATAATTAAATGTGGCAAGCCATCTTCTCCGCAAGAAGCTTTGCTATATCTTTTGAACCTTGCAATGTCTTTTGGCGAGTTGGCAGCACTAGCTCTCTCTTGGAATCTAGGGCTTTGGCTACATGGGGTTAGACCTGCCACGTCTGCACCGCCAGCTGCCTGATATGTGCTGTTAGGTCTATCTCTGTTAAGAACTGCCCCCTTTGCAGCATTCGCTATTGGGGCAAATCCTAGTAAGAGGAAAGCTGATAGCGCTATAGCAAAAATACGTCGCATAGGTTGATATTTATTTCCCATTTTATAACCATTTAGGTCGTTTCCTGAAGGGTAAAATTTATACTTTGAAGCCAAACTGACAAAAAACCAAACTGATAGCAGGATGGTTAAAAGGATAAGCATTGGCTGATACCTTGTGAAAGGGTTCCATTTTGAGGAACATTACAAATCGATGTTACAGGAGATACCCCTTTGTTATGACCTCATTGATTGCTCTCGAAACAAGTTGTGACGAGTCTGCTGTCGCTATTTTGACGCGGAACTCTGGGAGAATAAAAATACTTTCAAGCAATATTGCTTCCCAAGTTGAAGAGCATTCTCGCTGGGGGGGAGTAGTACCAGAAATTGCTTCTAGAATGCATCTTGAGGCTATTCCTTTTCTTATTGAATCAGCTCTTAAAGAAACTGGATTAACTTTTAAAGACTTTGATGCAGTGGCCTCTACAGTTGCTCCAGGTTTGTCAGGTGCTCTTTTAACAGGATCAATTACAGCGAGGACTCTAAGTTGTATTTATGAATTGCCTTTTATTGGAGTCCACCACTTAGAAGGACATCTTGCATCGATTGATTTGCTTGAGACTCCTCCTGAAATGCCCTATTTGGTTCTTTTAGTTAGCGGAGGACACACTGAATTAATTAAAGTAACGAGTAAAGGATGTTATTTACGCTTGGGACGCAGTCACGATGATGCAGCGGGTGAAGCGTTTGACAAAGTAGCGAGGTTGTTGGGCCTTTCTTATCCAGGAGGTCCTGCTATTGAAAAAATATCAGCATCTGGAAATCCAGATGCTTTTAAACTCCCTAAAGGAAAAGTTTCAAATCCAAAAGGGGGCTACTATCCCTATGATTTTTCTTTTAGTGGTTTAAAAACATCTATGTTGCGCTTAGTTGAAGCATTAAATTCATCTGAGAAGGAATTGCCTATAAGCGATTTAGCTGCGAGTTTTGAAAATATTGTTGCTGAGGTTTTAGTTGAAAGAAGTCTTAATTGTGCAATTGATAATTCTTTGTCGAGACTTGTATTGGTTGGCGGAGTGGCATCTAATAAAAGGCTGAGAAAATTAGTTTCGAGTAAAGCAGCATTAAGTGGTGTGAAAATATTTTTGGCTCCAATGGCTTATTGCACAGATAATGCAGCAATGATAGGCGCTGCGGCAATAAATCGACTAGAATATGGATATAAAAAAAGTTCTCTAGAGTTAGGCGTTTCTGCGAGATGGCCACTTGAGGAATCACATCTCCTTTATGACAGAAATCCACCATTCTAGAAATCTTACTCCTTTAAAAACTGGAGGTTGAACAATGAATGCAGAATCAGCAAGAGATAACCATCAAGGAGCTCAAGCTGCAAGTAAGATGGAATTGAATTCTTGGCGACGAGGTTTTACACCACAGGCCGAAATTTGGAATGGAAGGATGGCAATGTTTGCAACTATAATAGTATTTTCTTTTCTTCTCTTACTTCGAAATCTTTAATTTATTTTTTTAATGATATAACAAAGAAATACATAAAATTTGATGATGTTATAAATCTAATATAAATGTAATTTCATATATAAGTTTAACCATTGGCTCATCTAGCTCAAGATTTTTTTTAAATTTAATGTTGCCCATTTATCTATGATTATTTAAAGCAAATTTAAGCTTTGGCTTGCATTAACCTTTTAAATCGTTAAAAATGGGGAACTTAATTTCCTCTAATAGATTGATTTTGTCTTTTTCTTATATTAACTTGAGAAGCTAATACTCTTGCGAAGACGTATCGCACCTATTTACTCCGAATTGAAAATCATTCCAGAAAATATCTATGACACCTGAGCGGTTAGGGCTTCTTTGGGGTATAACCGTTTTCGCTGGAGCTGGCGCAAGACTTTTGGCCGTTTTGAGTGGTTTGCCTGGTGTTGTTTTATTGTTGCTTTCAGGTCTTTTAATAGGAAGATCAGGTCTTGGCTTGGTAGAACCACTTGATTTAGGTCAGGGACTTGAAACGATTGTGGGACTTCTAGTAAGTCTTGTCCTTTTTGATGGAGGTTTAAATCTAAGGCTTCCAGGAGATACTTTGAGATCGACTGTTATAAGGATTTCTTTAATAAGATTGGTGGTTTCTCTTGCTGCAGGATGTCTGGCAGCCCATTGGTTGGCAGGACTTGGCTGGTCGGTAGCTGCAGTCTATAGCGCAATTGTTCTTGCAACAGGCCCAACAGTCGTTACTCCTCTTGTTCAGCAAATTCGATTAGCTCCTCCACTTGGAGATGTTTTGGAAGCAGAGGGTTTGGTCTTAGAACCTATTGGTGCAGTTTTAGCTTTGCTTCTGTTGGAGTTACTTCTTGGTGATCTTCATGGATGGAAGGAGTTGGTTTTTGGATTGCTTTCTCGCCTAGGTGGAGGCCTAGCAATAGGTTTGTTGGTTGGGTGGTTGCTTTCTGAATGCCTTCGTCGTTTAAGTCCCGATCCTTCATTGGGGATAAGGTTGCAATTAACTTTGGGGTTCTTATTCCTTTTGTATGGTTTTTGTGAATGGCTTTTGCCTGAGTCAGGATTACCTGCATCAGTTGCAGCTGGGTTTGTTGTAGGAAGGCGACCTGCAACTCAGGCTAATCAATTAGATGAATTGATTAGGGAATTAGCTCAATTAGCAATAACAATGCTTTTCCCATTGCTTGCGGCTGATGTTTCTTGGGGAGAACTTAGTCCTCTCGGTTGGGGAGGTGTAACCTGCGTTCTTGTACTAATGCTTGTTGTAAGACCATCAGCAGTTTCTCTCGCAACCGTTGGCTTGCCTTTGGATTTAAGGCAAAAATTATTCTTGGGCTGGCTTGCCCCGAGGGGTATTGTCACAGCTGCTGTGGCTTCATTGTTCTCAATTCGTCTGGAACAGGCAGGAGTTATTGGTGCTGGTCGCCTTCAAGGATTAGTTTTCTTGACGATCTTGATGACTGTAGGTTTACAAGGTTTAACGGCTCAACCACTTGCTAGAGCTTTAGGCCTACTGGAAAAAGACAATTCAAGGCCTCGGCCCGATAGCATTATTTAAGCGGTAAATATCCTTTCCAGATCTTCTTAAAAGGCTCCAGGTTGATAATAAATCTGGTCCATTTAATTCACCTAAAAGAGCAGCTCGAAGGCTTCTCATCACTATCCCTTTTTTTACTTCTGCAAGTTTTGTTACTTTTGTGATTATTTCTTTTGCTCTATTTAAGTCATTCCCATCCCAAGGATTATTTCCAACTTCCTTTAAAAGAGTTTTCAAGGCTAATTGGGATTCGTTTTTGTTTAGTTGATCCTTACCATCACTAGTAATGATTGGATCTTCAAAGAAAGGTTTGCTTAGCTTAATTCCATCAGTAATTAAGACCATTGAGGGTCCAATTAGGCTGACAAGATCAATTGCCCATTCTTTGTCTTGTATTCT
>CETG01092626.1_pt1 | contig 20020 bp, 15 predicted proteins | sample 361471 | NCBI WGS metagenome assembly CETG01 (sample SAMEA2622696, study PRJEB7988) | marine metagenome | isolation source: saline water (ENVO:00002010), including | reverse complement strand
TAGTGTCAAAAGTAGCCTCTTGAATTACGTAAAGACTTTGATCAAAGTTTGAATTTAGGTCTTCAGCTTTAATAGACGAGCCTGGGAAAAATGTAGAACTAGGAGACTCAAATGGTGTTCGCCTATAAATTCTAATTGCTTGCCCGGCTGTAGGTGCCGTATTAAAGCTGATAGTAGTAGCATTGGCAAAGGTAAATGCAGTTGTATCCACACCGTCGAGACTTACCTTGACATGTGAAGCAGTTAGATATTCAAATGAAAAGGAGTAATTGGTAGTGGAGCCATTACCCGTATATAAATTTTGGATTGTAGCCATTGCTGATTAAAAAATTAGTTGTTGTTAAAATCCACTACTGTTTGTAATTTTGACGCTTCGATTATTTTGTCTAAGTTTTGAATTACTTGAGGTACAGCTCTTGGATTTGTTCTCATAGTCTCCCGTATAATTTGATCACCTTTAAGCGAATACTTGATTTCTGGGTATTTATCTTCAATATAATCTTCTGCTGCAGCACGAACTCTATTAGACATAAGATCAAGGTCTCGATAAAGTTGCATATCTTTTGTTTGGGCCTCAAAATTTTTACTATTAAGTTTGCCGCTTTGCCTCAATTTTTTGACCTCTGCAATTTCTTTTTTATAAATTTCAGCATTTGGTCCAGACATAAAATTGTCTTCAAGATATTGAGGAAGATTTAAAGTACCAATGTATTTTTTAATGGCAGTCTGTTGTTCTTTGTTGTAATCGAAGTTTTTACTATGCTCATAAAAAGTTGGCATGCCTTTCCATTGAGTTGATTCCAACCATTTTTGATAAGGTTCTTGGCTATCTGAAAGTGGAATAGGACTTACACTTGATAACAGTCTTAAAACAGGATTATCGGCAAAGTTAATTGGTTTACCTTCAAAAGGATTAATGGCTTGAGGTAGAGTTGCATTTACACCAGGGAGACGGTTAAACAAATAACCTTTAATATCGTCGTGAATATTTTTTAGTGAATTATCAATAGATTGAGATAATACACCTGCAGCACCAGACATAGGAATTTGGGAACGTAATTCACGAGCAACAAAATGCTTCCAACGAGTTACATCACCTTTAGCTAATTCCAAAAGCGGATCTAAACCAGCAAGTGGTGAACCATTTAAATAAGTAGCAGAAAGCGTCCAAGCAATTTTGCCAAACCAATTGTCTATAAGATTTTGGGACATATTTTCTTGATACATAGAAATGTCACCTATAATATTTACAAGCGGTTCGATAATGGGAATACCTTGTACTGGTATCCATCTGTCAGTACCAGCAAGTTTTACAGAAGTAGGTTGCCAACCAAAATTTTCCCTTAGATATTTTGCTTCTTTGTAATTCTGAGGACCATTACCACGAATCATTCCTTGATTTGCAAGCATATACAAACCACCAGCAGCCATGGCGCTGAGATACCATCTACCTATGTATTCCTCTTTAATCTGTTTAAATTGAGCAAGAGCGTATGGGTTTCCATCAAACGGAATGCCGTGTAGAGCTAATACCTCTTTGACTTTTTCAGTATCCTGTAAATCAGTTTTGACTGCTTTAGTAACTTTGCCAGGGAAAAAAGGTACGCCAGACAAACCTAATTTGATGTAATTGACGCTTGTCCTAGGGAACATCAAAAGACTTTTTAGTATAGGAAACATGCCTACACCTTGATTGATCCAAGTAGCTGGCGTGCTGTCGAGATTAAGTGCAATTTCACCAGAAGCAAATTTTGCAGCTTCATCGGTTAAAACACCATTCTTATCAAACATCTTGCTATAATGAAGCTTTTCAGCTTCCATTAAGGCTTTTTGTATTTCAGGTTCAGTGCTGTAATCAATTCCTTTGGATACAAATATATCCTCATATGCTCGTACTCTTGACTGCAAAACACCCATAAAAGTGTCTGTCATAGCATCGAGTCCAGCCATTGCTGTAGTGCCCCAACGCATCACAGCATTTTTAGACATGTTGTGATGGCCGCGTGTGAGATTTAATTCAAACTGCTGCCCAAAATCAAGACCTCCACCTTCTTCTATACCTTCAAGAATCTTCCACTTTTCACTTTCGTCAGCAACTCGATAATCTTTTCTAATTGCTTCCAACCAAGCATCTGGATCTTTATGTACTTGACGTGCGCGTTTAATGCCGTCACTTACTGCAAGATTAATAGTGGTACTTAATGAACCATAAAGATAGCCGAATTTTTTAAACGATTCACCTTCAGTTTTTGGCGCATACAAAGCTGCTTGAGTAAATGCAGATGCCATTTTCATAGCCATGCCTGCGCTGTTACCTACCAAAGCACGAGTGGCAGCCAAACCAGACAAAACGTTGTTATATCTAACTGACCAAAGCTCACTGGCAAACATGTTCATTTTGGCATCTGAGTTAAAAAACAAGCTTTTAAAAGAAAGCTGTTTATCAACCCATTTTTTAAGTGCAACAATAGAGGTAATGTCACCATCTGAATGGCTATATGCATCCATCAAAGGCGCTAAGAGTCTTGGATTTTCGCGTCTTGCAATCTCAATATTTTCCCTAAACTCTTTAATTTTTTTACCCCTAGCAGTTACAGCAGTATCAAACTCATCTTTAATCAACTGTGCAAGTTCGTAGGCATCATCAGACTTGCCTTTTAATCTAGAGAGAATGCCTTTGTTATTTAGCATCCAACCACTAATGTACTTATTAAGACCTTGCTCAGCCATCAAAAATTCAAGTTTGTCAAGTACTAGTTCTTGCACTTGATTGTTATCAGCCAATTCTGCAAAAGTATTTGCACCTTGAGCGAATGAAGTAATCTCACGAGCAAAGGTATCCATAATACGTGCACTAGACTCTGTAGTCTGCCGACCTAGATACAGGTCCATAAGGTCACGAATTGCAAGTTCAACCCCAAGATTTTGAACTTCATTTAAAAAGGAAACTTTAGTTCCATCTAAAAGTACTTGAGTGGCACGATCATCAAAGAAAAGATTTGCAAGTTCTTTAGGTCCCTTGGTGGGATCCATAACATCTCTATAAATCTTCCAAGGAGCATTGCTCATGCCTGCCTGTGTTTGTCTAAAGCCATTGATGACAGCATCAAACCCATAAACCTCACGGCTAGATTCTGCTAAACCAAGTATTGCCTTACGTTGTTTGCCGACGATATTGGCATTTTTTATAAAAGCATTTGTCACAACTGGTGCAGGATCACCAATCGTTCCTGTAGCTTTTAAATACGAAACATCAGCCATATTACGTAAAACATTCATAGGTGGAATGCTTTGCACAGCGTTAGAACCGGGCTTTGCAAGTCCAGGCATTAACCTAGGTTCGTAGTAAGCAGGTCCAGCCTCTAACAGCTGTATAGCTTCATCATCAATTTGATTGATCTGAGTGCTTTCAGCTTTTTCTAAATAATTTTCTAAAGGTGTTTTTGGATTAACTTCTGTTGTACCAGTTTCTTCTAGCTGTTTTAGAAGTCTTCTTTTTTCTGCATTTAAAACTCCCTTGCTGTATTCACTTGGGTTAGTTTCTAAAGCTAAGTCAATTTCTAAAATTTTAGCTTGTGTGTCTGGATCAGCAGAGTTACGGATAAGCCGTTCTTTAACTTTCTGAGCAACTTTGTCTTGTGGCAAAATCCAATTTAAAGGATTTATACCCTTTTGAGCTAAGAACCCAACAACGTTACCTACAATATTAAGACCAACAGCTTCTCTTTGGTTTTTTAGCTTACGGATTTCTGGTGAATCACCATCAAGCGTTTTCCACCTATCTGGCAGTGGTAAATAGCCTTTAGGACCAAACACACCAGGCATTGCATCAGCAACAGCTCTAGCGGCATTATCCTGTTGTGCTACGTCGTCATTAGCTTCAATAATTGCTTGATCAACAGCGTTCTCACCAGCAACAATTAATGCACCTTTGGAAAGTTGAGAGATTTTCAGTCCAGTGACAGAACGACCAACAAGGCTGCCTCCGTAAATAGCAGGGATGACTTCAGCAGATATTTTACGAAGTCCGTTAAAACGTGAGTCTTTTCTTTGGGTAATTTTGTCCCATAACTTTTTTAGACTGTTTACATCGTCAGGATTAACCCCAGTGACCTCTGCAATCTCAGCGTCGGAAGGGCCAATTAATGTGTCAACGGCATCCATAATGGTATCCATGACACCCATACCAACAGCAAACTTGGCAGCCGTTGAAGGTGATAGAGCATCAAGAATTTTAGTGCCCGAATCTTCTTCTTCTTCAGGTTGCGTAGCTTCTGGTTGATCTGGCAAAACATCTGGTTGTGGTTCTGCAGACGCTTGTGGTTGTTCTGCAGGTTCTTGTTCTTGGCCTGTAAAAGGTACTGGTTCTTGATTTTGAACTGCTTCTGCCTGTTGTAACTGTTCTGTTGTATCAAGTGCCCTGCCATATGGATCAGTAATACTATATGACGCACCTGATTCACCACGAGATTGAACCTTAGCTTCCTCTAAATTTTGTTGTCTTCTTAATTGCCTTTGCCTTTCTTGTTCTTCAAGGCCCATGCTATACATTATTGTCTAGCTCCTTTTAAATATTCAAGGAAAATACGATTTCCACGTGGATCGGGAATAGAGTTACCGACACCATATGCATCACAACTTACGTGATAACCAGTTGTTGAACCACTTCGACCTTGTGTTCCAATAAATGCACCAGCAGGTAGCTGTTGTCCAACCCGCAGACTTCCGTTAACTCGATCAAAGTGTGCACAACGCATGTCAAACTTGTATCCATTAGGGGCGGTAACGGTTAGTTCTACGTAGTTACCAGGGCTCTTACGAGTATCACCTTTCTCCACAAGAATTCTTTCATCATTTCCAGTAACGATCTTAACAACCTTAGTTTGGAAGGGAAAATAAAAGGGAGTTTTTGGCGCACCATTGCCAATTGCAAAATCAATTCCACCTTGACCAGGATCAGCATCAAAGCTGTCGGTAACTACAATGCCTGTGTTTTCTCCAGTCTTTGTTGCTTGAGTACCAAAACCACCATTTGCATTAAAACGTTCGTACACTTTTTTTGTGTATTCCTGCATGTTTGGATGACTAGGATGAAACCCTTTGTAATTAGGGTCGTCCCAATTATCAACTGCACCAGGACCGCCGTACCAACTTGCCGCAACACGTCGAATTAGTTCTTCGCCTGTATATCCTTCATTACGATATTGGCGTAGTCTGTCTCTTAATTCACCGTTAATAACAGTTCGTTGAGCGTCAGCATCTCGACGAAACTGCTCAGGCGTCATCGTATAACCTAAATGCTTTTTAGTCCAAGGGCCAATATTAGTTTTTGCAATTTGGCCCATGCCGAATACTTGAGAGTCTTCACGCATTGAAAGGGGATCTCCCCCTGACTCCTGCTCAATAATTGCATTGGAAAGGGCACTGAGACCACCAGCTACTTCTTGATAGTTGGCAACATCATCAGACATATATTGTCTTTGTGTAGTGCCATTTTGAAAAACTTGAGCATATCCAAATTCTTCATCAATGCTATCAGCGTCAAGAACATATTGTTGAAGTTGAGGGTCGTTAGCACCTTCAGTCCTCATTAATTTTTGAAGGTCACTATCTGGATAAACAAAATCAGGCTTAATTGATTTAATGTTAATCGTTAAAGCTTCGCGTGCAGAAAGTCTACCTTTGGTTGCTTTAGCAGCGTAATAATAAACCTCAGGAATTTCAACTTTTTCGCCTGAATTTAATTTGTCGTAGATAGCCTCTAATTGTGCTTCTGGTATCATTAAATGTTGATTTATAAAATTTGGATTAGCTTGAAGCGCCTTAATAATTGGCACTAAAGCTGCTCGTTGATCAATTTCTGAATTTAGTTCTACGGTTGCTGTACCGCTAGGAGTTGAAATTGTTGGGGGTTCAAACCTTGGAAAATACTTAGGAACACCGATATCAGTACGATTTCTTCCGCGACCAGATGCATTAACTTGTTTACCCATATCTACTACTTGATTTGCTACTCTAAAATCACCTTGCTTATTAAGTATTTCTTGTTTAATACTGTTCGCAAGACTTTCGGAATACGTTCTAATTTTGCTGGGTTCTATATTAACTATTCCATCCATTAGATTGGCTTGATATCTAGTCATAGCAAAATCAAGAGCAGCGGCTCTTCCTAATACAGCTTCGCCAACAAGTGGTCGGCCAAGTGTTTCGTTAATCGCCTCCTTAAACATTTTTTCAACCAGATCCCTAGATATAGCTTTAGCCAATACTTTTTCTTCCCGAGCAACGGCTAATTCCATAAGCTTTTTATAGTCCTCAGGAGGCAGAGGATATCTTTGAACATCTTCTACAATGAGAATACCCTGTTTTTCTTTTGCATAAAGCTGTTCAGCATTTTTTGCTTTTTCTACTTCGCTTGCAGTTTGTTTAAGCCATTCCTCTTGGAATTCATTTACCTTTTCCCGGTCTACGTTTCTATCCAATAAATCTTTGACCTGAAAATCAAGATCAAGCTTAGTGAAATTTTTATTTGATCTAGCTGACTCTTTTGCCAACCTAATAAGTTCATCATCACGAGCAGTTTTTTGCTGCGTTAAATTATTGCTTAAAGTTCGTTTTGCTTCCTGACGATCCTCCATTAATTTTTTAAATTCATTCTCAAACTCATAAGCCAAACTTCCGTACTGACCTGGTATGCCTTCTAAAATTTCTCTAACTTGATAATCCCTATATTTTAAATCTTTTAATTCTTCAAACAGTGCTAGACGTGCTGATCTATAATCACCAGATTTACCATCTGGTTGCGTATATCTCTTTAAACCTTGGAAAAGTAGGAGACCAGTTTTAGGGTTTGGATTTTGTCTAAATTGAATTTTTAGACCTTGAAGTTGGTATTGATCTTGCTCTATGATTAACCGATCTTCAGCCTCCCTTGTCGTGTCATTTCTAACCGTACGAAGAGTAGTAAACAATTCACCCAATAAATCAAGGGGTGCATTTTGAAGATTATATTTACGCATAAAAGCTGGTAAAGCTTTATCTAACTCAGCGGCAACAGCGGTAGGATCATTTACATTTATACCGCTTTCACGCATCCATGTATTTACCCAGCCTTGTGCATCAGCTTCAGCCATTTTGATATAAGCTTTTACACGTCCTAACTCTTCATACTTACTAAGCTGTCGAAAATTAGAAGTGACACGTAAAGGTGCACCAGCATCTGCCATAGCGTCAGCTTGACTTTGAATTTCCTCGCTTTTAATTTCAACAGCCTCTTGAGCTAAGTTTGATGCAGCCTGACGCTCTTCAGGAAGACCTTGTGCAATGAAATAGTTATATGCATTGTCCTCAATAGCTTTGTTACGAATATCGTTAGCTTCAGTTACTTTTTCAAGAATAGAAGGAGCTAACTCAGCTAGATCAGATAGTTGCCGTTCTTTCGCTGCATTTCGCCGAGCAATATTTAGGTCATTTTGAAGTTGCTGTGTTTTATTTCTCTCTAACCCGGTAATTTGATTATTAAAATAAGTCTGTTCAAGACGGCGGTTTTCACGCTGATTAGCTTCTTCTCTAGACTGGACCCGTTCAAGATCACGTTCTGCCTTAGCAGCTCTTGCATCGGTCTGTCTTTGTTGATTTTCTAGACCACGTATGGTCTCAGCACTTTGTCGCTGCTGTTCTCTAATAATTCCATATGGAGGCGTTAACGCATTAAAACCTCCTCCGCGAGCTGAGCCACGGTATTTAGATTTAGCCATTTAATTTCTTTATTAAGTACCGGGGACTTTGTTAAACGTTTGAGCAATAAATGGTGTAGCTGCTTGAACAATACCTGGAACGTAACTAGCAAAATTGCTAGCCCACGAAGATTGTGGAACATTGTTCACTCCTTTGATTGGTTTAGGGCCAAAGTCAAAGTCTTGCAATTCGCGTGGATATTCGTAGACGGCCCTAGGGGTTCTAAATGGAACAGGTATCTCTGGGATGGTTTCTGGCGGCAATAGTTTTGCACTAAATGCACTTATATTGCCTTGCAATTCAGCTCTATCAATATCCCTAAAGTTTTCAATAGTAGTATTGATAATGCTGTCTAGAGATTCGTTTAATTGAGCTTCACCAACACCTTGTTCAAATGCAATTGCTTGAATTACTTTGTCAGCACTACGCCCTGCAAGTCCTCTTGCTCTAGCTGTTCCTCTTTTTTGTAATTGCTCGATAATCATTTCTTGATTATCAAAAGCAAAACTCTTAGTTTCTTCGAGAAGTACTGTCGATTGTTTTCGTTTAGCGTCTGAAGCTGCTGTTCGATTAAAACCAACAGCCATGTCATACAAAGCACCAGACTTTAAGAAAGCATTGTTTAATTGCCTTTGTTGAACATCCCTGATTTTGACTGATTGTTCATAGCTCAGTAGAGCGTTTGCATCTTTAAATTGAGCTAGAACTTCATCGTTATATTTACGCAGATCGATTGCTTTAATGACATCATCTCGATCAGCAATCGTTTTTGCCTTGCGTGCATCATACAAGTCAACGTCGTAATCAAACTGATTATCAATTGCCTCCTGCTGATCCCTGCGTGCTCTGTCCTCTGAGCTTTTTTTTTGAGATGCACCAAAAATGCCACCAGCAATGGTCCCTACAAGACCTATACCTGCAGATATTGGATCAAATACCATTTACGCCCTCCTGTAGTAGCGTTGAGAATATTGTCCTTCCCACATCATTGAATTGATGGCTACAGGGAAAGGAGAGTCATTAAATAAACGCATAGTAAAATTATCTGATCTTTGATAAATGGGTACTGTTACAACTGAATAGTCTTTGATAGGAACATCGTTAGCCAGATAATCATTTGCATCTGCAACAGAATTAATCACAATGTAATCAAGAAGTTGTATAGCAATTGCAGCACCTGCGGCTGGTGCAGTGGTGAATTGAATTTCAGAATCACTTACAAATGAATAATCAATATTATCTGCCATTAAAGCACCGTTAACAGTAACGGTCACTTCAGAACGGTTTTCATATTTAAATTCATTTGGATTCCAGTTGAACTGTGTTGTTGTACCATCACCTGTAAAATTAACCGTTTGAGGCACACTGCCTTTACGTTTAATTCTAAAGCTCATATTACCTGACATCCCCAAAGTAAATCTCATTCGAGAAATAACCAGTGAAGCGGTAAAGTCAGTTACATTGTCCTCAGGACGATAGTAAGTAAATGGCAGTTCAACATCAAAATCATATCTAAAACCAACAATTAAATTAGAACTAATACTTGTCAGGTCTTGATTAGGAACGCTGAAAAAGTCACCAGTACCGTCAGTACCTCTTTCAGGTGTAAGCGTATATCCTGATATATTAAATCCACCAGTATGAGTATTACCTTTGACAATTAAAGCAGTCTTAAGACTCGAAACATCGTTATAAGGTAGATAACACTTAGTTCTATTATTAGCAGAATCATAAACAACACTAGAAGGAGACGCATAAAAATCAATGCAAGGATTAATTCTATCCCCTTGTGAATTTACAATGATGGCATCTTCAGGGCTTTGACTTAGAGACGTAACACCTAAAACAAATTGGTTAGCCTGTTTAGTTACAGCATAAAGATTATCACGATTAATGCCCATGAACTGTACAGTGCCTGGCATGAGCCAGCTAATCCATGATTCCAAAAGATTTTTTTCGCCGTCATTATAAAAGCGGTTTATATATACTTCATTTAATGACTGACCATATATACAAAGGATTTGAGAATCAGGACTGGCAGCTACATCTGTAATATCAGGTGAGATCCAATCTCTGACAATTTTACCTACATTAAGTACCTGGGGGTTTTCGTCATTACCCCTAGTCACCATGCTGAATACACGGGTGTAATTTGGGGTTTTATTAACGAAATTAAAATAAGGACCGTTATCAACTGGGTCGATGTGTGGGTCCATCTCATAATTAGAAAGTGTATTTACAAGTGCCAGTGAAGGCGTAAGTACACCGGATTCTGATGACAAGATAAATTGCTGCTTTCCAGAAAAAAGTACAACACCCTGTGGTTTAGATACAGCTGCAAATAGTATAGTTGTTTCTAATGAAGAACAATTGACATCAACAGGATCGGAGTCAACAACTGTTTGTGCTGTAGCAAAATAGAAGTTGTAAAAATCACCGGCCTGGCTTAAAGATACATTGTCTTTTGAAAGGAACCCAATACGATTACCATAGATAAACCCACCAGTAATTTTCTCACCAACAAAAGAAGGGTCTGCGTTAGAGATTTGATCACCAACAAGACGATTTGTGTAACTAATTTCGCGGAACGTAAATGTATTAAGACCTGTATTTACAAGCTCATGGGGCATCGTACTATCGTCGAAGCCTTCAGATACGCCTGGTGCAATAGTCTCTTCCCAAAAGCCTGGCCCTCCAGAGCCATCGTCAGCAACAAACTTTGCATAATATGAATCTGAATCTGAATCAGTATTCAATATTTTTAGTGTATTACCTTGAAATGATTCAGGGGGTAGTCTAGAAACATTATCAACTTGATCTTGTATTACCTTTAGTTTATCAGCGGCAGAACCACCTGAAGCAGTAATAGTAAAGGCAGTAGGCGTACCACTGACAGTACGTACTAAATCAAGTGATGAACGACGTTTAGTAACTACAAGGCCACTAATACTTAAATTATCGATGCGAAGTTTTAAAGCGTCTAAGAGAGAACTGTATGTGGCTGCTGTACCTGAAGTAAATGTAAAACTCTGTCCTTCAATAGTTACATTATATTCTGTACTAAATGGAGTGTCAAACAATTCAAGCACTGCTACACTTTTAGCTACATAAGAAGGTGCTGCTAGAGCAGTAACAGTTACAGCGTTATTAATAACAATTGTAGTGTCTTGAATATTGAGTAGTTTATAATTATTCTTAGTACCACTCAAATAAGATTGTGCGCCAGTGCCATAGGTAATACTGCATTGAACACCAGTTTGTGCGTTCCATGCATTAACAGTGTTACCTGTAAAAGCGACAATATATTCTTCGTCATCATCTCGATCGATATACAACCACTTTGCATCGTCAAGAGATGTTCCTGTACCTAAATTGGCAATGTGCTTAAATCCAGGTCGTTTCGTCAGTCCATATGTAATATCGGGGTAGCCGTTAAAACACTCACGAACTTGCCCCGGTAGTTTTTTGTCGTCAGATTGTTTTGATACGCCACCAAGGTAGCTTCCAATTCGTTGAGTAACTGCTGCCATTAGCGATATAAAGCTTGATAGGGTTTGTAGGCTGAATAGTTATTTATCCTTCCTGGTGTACCGAAGTAGGTGTAGTCACCTTGAGTACATTCATACTCAGCAAGAACAGCTCTTGTATAAGCCTCTCTTTGCTGAAGGATCTGATATTGGTTTGAATCACCCACAATTCGCATAGACACGATTGCAGATGCACGAGCAGTAATAAAATCTTTAGCTGGAGCTGGTAGATCAACCCAGTCAAACAAATAAGTTACATCACATAAAAAACTATCTACATCAGGAAACTTATCAGTGTGTCCGATTTTATCGTATAGCTTACCGTTGCGCCTAATAACGTGATATTGACTATTGGCAGGAGTGTGCGACAAATCCATTTGAATAACATTCGCAGGGATCGGTACTTCATTATTATTGTCAACAGTAAATTCTAATTCTCGCTCTGTATTGAATACCCACCCCTCCGCTTGTACTTCCCTAGAGACTTCATTCAAAGTCTGAAAGGCAATCGCAACGTCCGGGTTGGTTTGATCTAGGGTTGTCACGGGCGCTTGACCACATGACGTAAGTATTTGATTTACGGCAGAAATTTCATCCTGCGTAGCAAGGCTAGGGTTAGACATATTTAAAAAAAAGGGGCTCCGATGGGAACCCCTAATAAAGAATGAATATCAGAATTCAGAAGGTGCAGTACCACCAACATACAGTTCAACTGCTGCAGCAGGATTCAGATAATCGCAGCCACAGGCCAAACGTCCGAGCATAACGTCACCCTGATAGATGACAGAAACGTCTCCAGAAGTTACTTGAACTTGAGGACCAATTGATTCGACCATGCCAGCAGCTTCTTTTTGGAAGATCAGGCCAGCAGACACAGCTCCGAACTCGGAAGCGGTGCCGTAGTCATTGTTGATGCCAGTCTCAGAACCATCAGCATCTTCGAGGGCAGGACCAATGAAGTCACCCAGGTTGCCAGGTGAAGTCTGTCCAGTGGTGCCGCCGTACTTGACGCCGTAGTTGCCAAGGAACGGAATGTTCATTGACTTGTAGATCTTGATGCCAGCAATCTCAATGATGCCTTGACCAGACTGCAAGGTAGAGCCTTGAGCATCACGGTTTACTAGACCATTTGATCCAACCGCTTGTATCAATTCATAATATTGTCGTGGGTTCAATACGGCGACTCTGCCGTCCATGCTGACACCCTTCTCGTCCATCGCAGCAGCAGCGTCATAGAAGGCTGCTACCAGAGCGGTAGAGGAATAAGCATCAGATTCGTTGGCAGAAGAACCAACACGAATCTGGGTGCCGCCGGGTTCTGCATAGTTAGTTGCACTAACAGGAGCAGCTTTACGAGCACCACGTGCAATAGCGCGGAAGATCAAACGGTCATACTTTTCTGCAAGAGCAAATCCGATCTTACGTGAAATCTCCGACCTCAAATCATAATGCGAAAGTACTTCGTCTAATTCATACACGAAGGCTGAACTAATAAGCAGATCATCACAAGTAATGGTCTTTTCTGCAACGGGCGGTGCGCCGTCGCTGTTACCTAAAATTGGATTCCCGGGCGTATGATATTCTGCCTGGGTACGACCAGTGTAGATGAACTGGAGAGATTTGCCGTTCTTAAGAGTACGCTTCATAATCATATCGCGAGCGATAGTGTTATGTTGGAACCCTTTAAACATCTCACCGCTGAACAGCTTTAGGTAAAGAGCCCTACGCTGATCAGTTGTTGGAGTCTGGCCCCCAGCCAGATTATTAGCACCAGGAATTACCTGTGGTGCCTTAGGGGAAGTAAGTTGTTGAGCCATTTTTAAAAGAGAGTTTTATATACACTCTCTGAACGTTCAGAGTTATTCAATTGTCGTGTGGTCTATCCCACCGTCTAGACGGCTAAGGGTATCCTCGTAAGGGCCAAAGCCAATAAGTAAGGGAGGGCTTGAACCTCCCTGTCAGCCTAGAACTGATTACTTGGTGTATGCGACACCTCTGTACTTGAGTTTAGCTTCACGTAGGGCTTGCTCACGCTCGCGCAAACGTTGTGCAAATTCAATCGCAGACATGTTTACCTCCGAAGAGATCCCAAGACCCCGTTCCATGTCTTAGGTAGCATGCGTCTTCTACATCGTGTCAAACAAAACTTCAAGTTTCAATTTGTCTAATTGAGCTTTAAGTACCATCAAAGCTTGCTGCTCTTCTGGATCACCACCAGGCCACTTGTCTAAATAAAATGACACAGCCTTGTGCATAAGCTCAATATAAGCATCATTAACTCTAATTTCGTATTCCATAATTAAGAAGATGAACGGACGTGTTTATTAACTGGGTCTGACATACCACGCTGATGATCTCCAAGAGTCACCATTACTGTCGGTCGTCCAACTGTTACCAGCACCTGGTGGAGATGTTGTACCCGCACTAGCAACAACTGCATAACCAACCATCAGCGAACAACGCTGCGTTGAAAAAAAGTAGCTTCTGCTGCCGCCTTGGAAACCCACAAGGGTCAACCCTGTAGGCGCTGTGCATGATGTAATGATGTCGTCGTCTATGTATGCGCTACTGATACATAGCGAATATGCCTCAGCCGTTCCATTGTTGTCAGTGTTGGATGATGGCACTGACGGGCTGCCTGATGATGCTTCCGCAAATCCACTTGCACTGCCTGTGCCTGTAATCGGTTGAAGCGTTGTAGCGCCTGACGAACATCTGAACACCATCAAACCTGACGCTTCAGATTCACTGTCAGCAGTGACGGAAACCGTGCCTTCATTAGTGGTGGCAATACGATACGACTCGTGAAAAGATGGACCGTTGTCACCTTCTTCATGAATTTCGGTAAAACCAGAAGGAGGAGCAATTGAAAATTCAAAATCAGATGCGTGAGTGAAGTAGATAAAATCACCCGTTTGAACATTGCTAACACTTGTGCTAGAGCTAGAGCCTGAAGCAAAATCGCTATCAACTAAAGTCCATGTTGGGGTTGAAGTGGCCGGAGTACTTGTTGGATAACCAGCGATAAGCGTTTGATGAATACCCATTAAGTTAAACCAGCTCCACTAATTACAAACTCATCTGAACCTACACATAAAACACTACATAAACCATATTGCGCCAAAGTGCGATTTCCTGTACTAGAACCGCCAGCAAGCCTCAAAGTAACGCCACTGGCTTGTGTAATTGTTTGGTTGCTTGAACTATCATTGTAGATTGACACGACATTGCCTGCACTGAATACTCCACTAGGGATAGTTACACCTCCAGTGGTTGTGTTTACATGCTTGTTATTGTCGCCTGCAACCAGTGTGTATGCGTTGGTCTGGCTGTTTTGCGGAATACCGGCAGCTACAACATCTAGTTTTGTACCGTCGGTAGCAACGTCACGACCGTCAACGGTGCCTGAAACAACAATGTTGCCAGTTACATCAATACCTGCGGTATCAACCCTTAACCGCTCAGTACTTTGATTTTCAATGATTAAGTCGCCAACGCTATTTTTAATATAACTATTGGACGAAGCGTGGTTTATCTCTAGGGCTGTACCTGTATTGTTCTTAAGCAAGATAGAGTTGGTATCGTTTGCAACTCCTCTTAAGTTCTCAATATTTGTGTTGAGGAATTGGAATGTTCCTCCTGCTACTTGTGCTCCCCATGAAGTAGTTGTAAAACGGGAAGAACCGTTATATTGCAAAACTACGTTGCCGGTTCCTGTTCCTAGCGTAGAAGATCCTGTGACCTCTAATGCTGTTACTTCGATTCCGTCAGCAGTAGTTTCAAACTTTTTGACATTATCGTGATAAAGCTCTACAGCACCATCAGTGATGAACTTCGCTTTAGTTTCGTTTAGCGCACTATTAGTGATGTAAACGTTAGCGTTGCCGCCAAGGTATAAGTCACCTGTGCCTTCATCATTGATGATTGAATTGAAACCATTGTGCCAGATCTTCAGATCACCAGCATCACCAAAGTGAATTTGTTTATCGTCTCCGAGTTCTACACCTTCCAGCTCTACAGCTTTGTTAAAGGTAAAAGTATCTGATGCAGATTTGTAGAGTATTGAAGCCGAGGCTCCATCAACTACAAGACCTGAATCATTAGCTGCTGCAGCGTCTGCTGCTCCACTAGCAACCGTTAGGGTTTTTGAGTCGAGCGTTACCGCAGTGCTATTGACTGTTGTGGTGGTGCCATCTACCTGGAGGTTGCCTGCGATAACGACCGTGCCTGTGTTGTCGCCAACTGCAGCAGGGTCAACAAATAATGTCGCTGGTCCGCTGATGGTGTTCGTGCTGATATTGATGCCGGTTCCAGATGCTCCTGTTGACAAGACCGTGGCTAAAGCCGTTCCAGACACCTGCAACCTTTCAGAAGGAGTGCTAGTTCCCACCCCTACAAGACCTGCGTTTGTAACCCTGAGGCGTTCTAAAGTGGTGCCACTACCGCTGGTAGTTTCAAAGGCCAGGGATGTTGCTGCGGTAGCACTTGCCATCCGCAGGGATTTAATTGCAGACACAGCGCCGGTTCCTGATCCGCCGGTTTTAAACTGCAACCTTGCGTAAGTGCCAACAACTGCAGAATTGTTTTCTATTAGCGTCGTAGCGTTGGATGTTCCAAGAACGTGTAATTCTTGGGTAGGACTGCTTGTGCCCAACCCCAGAAATCCAGTATTTTTGAGTCGCAGATACTCAGTACCACCTAGCCTGAACCTTAAATCTGAGTCACTTGTGGAGCCTAAAATTGCAAACTTGCTCTCTGGATTAGCTGGTCCGCCACCACCTCTGATGCCGAATTCTTGAGCCCCAGCGCCAACGATATTGAGATAGGTTCCAGCTACTCCAGGATTACCTATCGTTACATCACCAACAGGATTGAACGTAGATAATGGACCTGTCGTGTTTATTCCAACTTTTCCGTCGCTTTTAACGCAAAGTCTTGTTGAATTTTCGGTAATTAAATTAATAGTGCCATTGCTGCCAGTATCAATTACCTCGACGCTGCTGTCTCCTTCCTCGATCTTATCTGTAGCGCCACCACCACCAGACTGGTTTACCCACTGTGTGTTGTAGTCAGTCGAATCAATCTTTGCAAGGACTTGGTTAGCTGTGCCACCTGTGGGAACACCTTGACCATCAGCACCGTCTGCGCCATCAGCACCTGCAGCTCCAGTGTCACCAGTTGCTCCTTGTGGACCCTGAGGGCCATCAGAACCTGCTGCACCTGTTGGACCCTGTGGTCCTTGTGCACCATCAGATCCCGCTGGACCTTGTGGTCCTGCTGGACCCTGTGGACCCTGTGGGCCAGTTGGGCCTTGCGTCCCATCTTCACCTACAAGGTCTAGTTTTCCAGTTACTGGATTAAGTTCAAATGACATGGTTACCTCACTGTGTTACCACTGAGTAAACCTCTTTATATGCGCCATCACTTCCTACTTGTACATCAGAAACTAATTCTTGATTAGCTCCAACTTTGTAATCTAGTTCAGTACTTTGTACAGGATATACATTGTACTCACTTAGTACATGATTAGTGATTGGTTCTGGAAATGATACGTGTGGATATGCTTCATACAATGCCTGAAGATCATAAGGATAATCTTGGACATCGTTTACTACCCTAATATATTTCATAGTTTAGCTCCAATAATTTGACCATTTGCTTTCCAGATATCAATAACAGTTAGAGCTGATAGGCGTGGAGCAGTACCACTAACCCAATGAACTTTAGGCCACGTAATTGCACAACCATGACGATTAGCAATTGTAAGCCTTACCATGCTTCCTTCTTTAAAATTAACAAGGGAAACTACTTCGCTATTGTTGAGAACCAGTGTTTGCAAGTATGCCAACGATGCATCAACAACTCCAAAAGCTACAGTGTGAGTGCCACAACGGACATCTTCTAATGTCTTGTTGATTAGTTTTTGCTCGTCAGCAACTTTGATGAAGTCAGATAGCGGAATGCTGTCATCCCATTCAGTGCCTGTTGAAACAACGACACCAGCCTCAGGGTATACAACACTGCTATCACCCTTCTCACCTTTCGGCCCCTGATCACCTTTAGGACCAGCAGGGCCAACATCACCTTTAGATCCAATAGGGCCACGTTCACCAGTAGGGCCAGCCATGCCGTCCTTACCGTCGCGTCCATCCCTACCGTCCTTACCAGGCTTACCTTCGACACCTGCAGTGCCGTCTTTACCAGCTAAGCCAGGAAGACCTGTCAGCCCTCTGGGGCCAGGTTCGCCCTGTGGTCCCACAAGTCCTGCGGGGCCAGTTTCACCTTTCAAGCCAGTAGCACCATCCTTTCCAGGTAGTCCATCTACACCGTCTTTTCCAGGTGGACCTGCTACAGCAAATCCCCCGGCAGACTTCCAGTTCTTTCCGTCATAAAAAAAGGCTTCGCCTTCTTCGCTGGTAATGTACAAATCATTTTTATCAGCATTTTTAGGTAGCGCAGCTTTATTGGTTACGACACCTTTGATGAAAATTTTTGCTGAAATTTTACGAAGTCCACCAGCGGGATTAGCATTAAACATCAGGGAATTGTCCGAGTTAGAGTTTCAATATCATCATTAAGGTTGTATGTCATAGTGATGGTGCATACGACATCTCCAGTGGAACCACCCCTGCGATATTTAATCTGGGTGAGGTTGGTTCCTGAATATGTGTTTTCAACGAAGTCATGGTCAGGTACAAACAACCCACCATTTTTTTGAATCAGTTCGCGCATAATATAAAAGTAATTAAGTTAACCAATAGCAGGCGTCTTAAGTGCAATAGGCACGATGTTGTTAGCTGCTAGATCAAGTGGGAAGTTATGAGCATTTCTTTCGTGCATAACCTCAAGTCCAAGGTCAGCTCTGTTCAGTACATCAGCCCAAGTGTTTACAACTTGACCCTGTTGAGTCAATACGGATTGGTTAAAGTTAAACCCATTCAGGTTAAATGCCATAGTAGACACACCAAGGGAAGTGAACCAAATGCCCAAAACGGGCCAAGCAGCAAGGAAGAAATGCAGACTACGACTGTTATTAAAAGACGCATACTGAAAGATAAGTCTCCCAAAGTAACCGTGTGCCGCAACAATATTGTAAGTTTCTTCTTCTTGTCCAAACTTATAGCCATTGTTTTGTGAAACACTTTCTGTAGTCTCGCGGACCAAGGAAGATGTAACCAAGCTGCCATGCATAGCTGAGAACAAAGCCCCACCAAATACGCCGGAAACACCAAGCATATGAAGAGGATGCATGAGTATATTGTGTTCAGCCTGGAATACCAACATGAAGTTGAAGGTTCCCGAAATGCCAAGAGGCATACCGTCAGAGAAGCTACCTTGTCCAAGGGGATAAACAAGAAAGACAGCAGTCGCCGCAGCGACCGGAGCAGAGTACGCAACAAATATCCAGGGCCTCATCCCAAGTCGGTATGAAAGTTCCCATTCTCGTCCCATGTAAGCGAAGATACCGATAAGGAAGTGGAAGACAACGAGCTGATAAGGTCCACCGTTGTAGAGCCATTCGTCGAGACTTCCTGCTTCCCAGATGGGATACAAGTGGAGTCCAATTGCATTACTGGATGGGACGACTGCCCCTGAGATGATGTTGTTTCCATAAAGTAGAGAACCAGCAACTGGTTCACGAATGCCATCAATGTCCACCGGAGGTGCAGCAATGAAGGCGATGATGAAGCAAGAGGTGGCTGCGAGAAGACACGGGATCATCAGTGTTCCAAACCAGCCGACATAAAGACGGTTGTTTGTAGAAGTAACCCAGGAACAAAAATCTTCCCAGGCACTACTTCTACGTTGTGAAATAGTTGTAGAAGCCATTTAAATAATTCAGAGTAACCTTCCCACCCACCACAACAGTTACTTAGAAGGTGTACTTCACACCAGCTTTGACGCCAAGGTTCAGGTTGTCAGTGCTGAATGCTTTGTCGGCAGTCAGAGCAGACACCTCTCCATAGGCACCTAGCTTTTTAGTAAGGCTGACGTTGACGCCAGACTTGGCAGACCAGCGACGTTCCAGAGCTTCGCCAGGAACACCAACGAGCGCAGGACCACCCTGCACATACCAGTCAGCAGACTCACCCAAGTCACCTTCGTAACCCAGATGAATGTCAGTAATTTGTCCAGAGTATTCAGTACCCAGCCAGCCAGCGTTTGTTTCTACGTTTGCATAAGGGCCAGCAACAGCAGCAGTGCCGAAGCCGAGGAGGATACCAGTTGCGATAATAGATTTCATTAAATTAAAGTTACTTTGTTTTTACAGGTTTTGGCTTTTTCTTGCCAGGGGGTCTCCCTTTTTTAGTTCCGTATGTTCCAGGTCCGTAAGGCATTACAAAACTCCAGGGATAATTTGTCCAGTTAATACGTATGCCCCAACAGCAGCTACAACGCCAAGCATTGCAATACGGCCATTGAGTTTTTCAGCTTTTTCAAAAAACATTTTTATACTATTGATAAGTAGGCACAGCTCAGAATCCGACATCTGATGCTTCAAGCTTCTGCATTACTGCACTTCTATATGCAGGATCTTTGTCATACCTTGGATCACTCATAGCTTCAACTAGTTCAGCTTGTGATCTAAATGTATTATCTACATTAGCGGCAGACCTGCCTGTATACATTTGACCTTCTGTACCTACTGAATCTTGATAACGATATGCCAAAGCTTGTACAGCAAAGTAAGCCGCTTGTGGGTTACCGCTTTCCATAACTTGGTCATACATATCAATGTCAGCTTCAGGCAAGTT
>CETG01140896.1_pt1 | contig 20043 bp, 22 predicted proteins | sample 361471 | NCBI WGS metagenome assembly CETG01 (sample SAMEA2622696, study PRJEB7988) | marine metagenome | isolation source: saline water (ENVO:00002010), including | reverse complement strand
AGAAAATCAAAAACTCTCTTTAATAATGAATGTCTATTTTCAGCTAAAAAAGAATCATCTATAACAGACGATCTTGAAGCATCTACAATAGTAGATTGCTTTATACTTTTTTTGTCTGAGTTCACAATTGTGAACATAATATAGAAATCCCCTAGGTTTAAAATAAATGCATAAACCCACGGAATCTATCATGAAGTGGTCCCCTTTAGCTAGACCTTTCTAAGGAAAATAAAAATTCTTAAGATTCTTTGAAAGAATTTAAGCATTTAAATTAAAAAAGTTTGAAAAACTAACAATAAATTAATACGTTTAATTATTACTACCTAAAATTGAGAATATTGAGATAAGTCTTGGCAAAATTAGATTTTGACGGCTCAATAGGATATCTACTATTTTAAAAGTGACGGATAGAAAATTAATATCCAAATATTTTGAAAATTCTAATGCAAAAAGTTTTTATAGCACTTATAGCAAAAATGTTCTAAGAAAAGACAGCTTAATTCCTTTACACTTAAGAATTTGGCCTTATGAAGGTAAATTAATATTTTTATTATTAGGCATTTGGTGTTTCTTTGGCCTCTTTATTCTTGGTTCAGCAAGTTGGTGGGTTGCAAGTAAAGAAATGGGGGATTTAACCTATTACATCAAACGTCAATTCCTTTGGTATGTGCCAAGCTTGTCTATTTTTTATTTAGTTTTGAAAACAAATATTAGAGATCTTTTAAAAATTTCAAAATTTATATTTTACGTAATGATTTTATTAATAGCAGGAACAGTCCTTTTTGGAACAACTGTTAATGGTTCTTCCAGATGGCTAATAATAGGACCTTTCCAAATCCAGCCTTCAGAATTAATAAAACCTTTTGCAATTTTGGAAGCTGCAAATATATTCGCCCATTGGGATTTAGTAAAAAATGAGAAGAAAATAGTCTCAATAATTCTTTTTGGATTACTTATATTTTTGATAATACTTCAACCCAACTTAAGCACAGCGGGATTAACTGGAATGCTTTTCTGGATAATGGCTTTTTGTGGAGGAGTTAGATTAAAAACTCTTGGTCAAGTTGCTTCTTTAGGATTTTTTAGCGCATATTTAAGCATCTTACGAAATGAATATCAAAGACTAAGGGTAATCTCTTTTCTAAATCCTTGGGATGATGCCAATAATAATGGATATCAATTAATACAGAGTTTACTCGCAATTGGCTCTGGAGGTTTATTTGGGCAAGGATATGGCTTATCTACACAGAAATTACAATATTTGCCAATTCAAAGTACTGATTTTATATTTGCAATATTTGCAGAAGAATTTGGTCTATTAGGTTCTATTTTTTTTCTTGGATTCTTATCAATTTTTTCTTATTTAAGTTTAAGAATTGCTTTAAATTGCAGAAATAACTATACAAAATTAGTCGCTATTGGCTCTGGAACATTACTTATTGGCCAATCATTAATGCATATTGCTGTAACGACAGGTTCTATGCCTACTACTGGATTACCTTTACCTTTTGTAAGTTATGGAGGGAATTCACTTCTTTCATCATCATTTATTGCAGCTTTATTATTGAGGTGTTCTTTAGAATCAACTGGTCTAGTTGGAATACTTCGTGTACGAAAGGCTATAAATTAGTTAGAATTTCAACAAATTCATAATCATTATTAGTTCCCTAAACTTAATCATTTCAGAACTGGCCCAAAAAGGAAATCTTCTTATGGAACAGGGCTTAAATCATCCAGGACCTTTGACTGTTTTGTTGATTTTTTTGGCTGGCCTTTTGACAAGTCTTGGTCCTTGTTCATTATCCTTATTACCTATAACAGTTGCTTATATTGGCGGAACAGATAATGTGAATAATAAATTTAGGACATTTAGTTTTTGTTGTGGGATAATCTCTTCTCTGATCGTTTTAGGAGCAATAAGTGGACTTTTAGGGAAAATATACGGACAATTACCAGCTTTTTTGACTACAAGTATTTCTATTTTTGCAATAGTAATGGGATTAAATCTTTTAGGTTTAATAAAATTCCGTCTTCCAGACGGACCAAATTTCGACTTTATAAAAGATAAATTACCTTCATTCCTTTCGCCATACATAACAGGTGCAGCATTTGGTCTTGCTTCTTCACCATGCATTACCCCGGTTTTAGCTACTCTTCTTGCCTGGGTATCACAAGCAAATAATCCCCTTGTCTCAATTTTATTTTTATTCTTTTTTGGGTTAGGACAAGTGTCTCCACTAATAATTGTCGGATTAACTACAGAAAATTTAAAACAATTACTAGAGTTTCGTAAATATTCTCAAATAATTCCAATTTTAAGTGGATTTATACTGATCACTTTGGGAACAGTAAATATTATTTCAAAGTGGCTATAGTGATTTTTATTAATAGATTATTGGCATATATATCAAATTTAAAATTCGCTATTGCATTAATTATTTTTATTGCCATTGCAAGCAGTTTAGGGACATTAATCCCTCAAGGAAATGATACTTCTAGTTACATAGAAATGTATAAGGACGACCCTTTTATTGGGATATTAGACGGAGAAAAAATTTTAATTATGGGGTTGGATCATATTTACACAAATCAATGGTTCATTTTTACTCTAGTATTGTTATGCATTTCTTTAGCGGCTTGTAGTTTCAGGAGACAAATCCCCTCTTTAAAATCTTCATTAAAATGGATTGATTATAAAAATAAGAACAAATTTAAGAAACTTCAATTAGCCTGCGACTGGGTATCTAATAATTCACAGAATACGATTTTAAATGCTGATAAGTTGCTTCAAGCAAATGGATGGAACAGTTTAGTCAAAGACAATAGGATATCAGCTAGAAAGGGCTTAATAGGTAAATTAGGTCCAATAATTGTTCATATTGGGTTAATAATACTCTTAGTTGGTTCTGCATATGGCAATTTGGCGAATCAGTCTAAAGAAATATTTTTAACTCCAAACGAGGAAATTGAATTAATAAATGATAGTAACAATAAAAAATTAACCTTAAAGTTAAAAAACTTTTTCATTGAAAGGGAATCTGATGGTAAGCCTAAACAATTCGTTTCATCTTTAAATTTTAAATCTGAAAATTCAAATAATACGCATAGTAAAATAACAAAAGTTAATCATCCTATTCGCTATCAAGGTTTAACAATTTATCAAGCAGATTGGGCGATATCTAGTGTTGTCTTGAAAATTGAAAATATCACTTACAAAATCCAGTTAAAACCTATCCCAGAAATTGGAGAACAAATATGGGGCATTTTGATTGAGTTAGGAAGCAAAAATAATAATAAAAAAAACTATTTATTAACAATTGATAATGAAAATGGACCAGTAAAGTTTTACGATCAGAGAAATTTGGATGAGACAAATTTATATTTAGATAATAAATCAGTTGAAATAAATTCTTCAAATGTAGAAATAGTCGAAATCATCAAAAGTAGTGGATTAATTATAAAAAATGATCCATCTATTCCATTTATATATTTTTCTTTTATCCTAATAATTTTAGGGACAACATTAAGCGTTATGCCTACGAAACAACTTTGGATCTTGACTCATGCAGAATCCAAAAAGATTTATATGGGAGGATTAAGCAATAGAAACCTTGCAGGCTTTAGAAATGAATTTATAAATTTAAGTAGTCAGTTAAGAAATTCTTAAGATCTTTTATTGCCAACAATTAAGTCCAATTTCATAGACACATTTCCTCGAGGATTAAAATCAGCATTTAAATGAATCCAATGAGGATTTGCAATTTCTATCAAATCATCCATGATTTTATTTACAACTTCTTCATGAGATATTTTTTGATCTCTATAATTATTTATATAAAGTTTAAGTGATTTCAATTCAAAGACTTTTTCATGAGGCTGATAATTAATATTTATTTTTGCAAAATCTGGATACCCAGAGAAAGGACATTTACATGTAAATTCTGGTAATTCTATCGAAATTTGATATATCCTTTCTCTATTTGGATTATTGAAGCAAATAATTTTTGAATCTGATATTATTCTTTCACCGTACAAAGGACTCATTGTTTTTATATTAGATTGATCATTCATATGAAATTTATATTACTAATTTAAAAATATAAAAAAACATTAATAACGTCCAAATTTTATCTTTAATTGATCTTAAAAATTATTAAATGATTATATATTGAATTTCAATTCTGTATCAATAGGTACATTTTATATTCCGAATAAAAGGCTTAATATATTTAACTAAAAAAAATACATGGACATTTGTCTTACCAATGTTGATAACAAATCCAACAAATCGCTTACACCATTAAGCGTTCATGGGATGTTATGGCTGCAAACTCACTTTGAGAATAGTGAATGGGAAGCTTTGTCTGAAGATAGAGTATTAATTTCAGAAGCTGATTCACTTGAGTTAATAAATGATGCAGAATCTGCTGGTCTAGAAATAGAAGCAATTTCAGACGTTTCAATTTTGGATGTTTTGTTAAAAATTAATTAATATATAGTTGTTATAATTTTTAATTATGAAAAAAATTGAGGCGATTATTCGTCCATTTAAACTTGAAGATGTCAAAGTGGCTTTAGTTAATGCAGGCATTATTGGAATGACTGTTAGTGAGGTAAGAGGTTTTGGGCGACAGAAAGGTCAAGTAGAAAGATATCGGGGTTCTGAATTTACAGTTGAATTTCTACAGAAACTTAAAGTCGAAATTGTTGTAGATAATGAAAAAGTGGAATCAGTTATTGCTGCTGTTGCAGAAGCAGCAAAAACTGGTGAAATAGGAGATGGGAAAATATTTGTTTCCCCCGTAGATTCAGTTTTGAGGATCAGAACTGGAGATAAAGACGAAGAAGCTCTTTAAGAAATAGTTTGCTTTACTAAATCTTCTATTTTTTCTCTCTCAATTGGGAAATCAACGATTTTTTGATTACTTACCCAAATCAAATATTCATGATTACCTGCAGGCCCTATAAGAGGAGAGGCTATTAATCCATTTATTTCAAAATTCCTAGAAATCGAAAAGTTTATAATAGACTCAATTGCTTCTATATGATGAATCGTTTCTTTAACTACACCACCTTTAGAAATTTTTTCCTTCCCTAATTCAAATTGAGGTTTAATTAAGAATATTCCCTCAAAATAATCATTTGCAACTAAATTCCTTATAGGTTCTAATACTAATTTTAAAGATATAAAAGATAAGTCAGCTACTACAAAACTTGGCAATTCATTACCTTGTCGAAATATATCTGAAGGTTGTAGATATCTAATATTAGTTCTTTCAAATAGTTTTACTCTTGGATTGTTTCTAATTTTCCATGCAGCTTGTCCATAGCCCACATCAATTCCATAAATAATTTTTGCACCTTTTTGTAATAGGCAATCAGTGAAGCCTCCTGTAGAGATACCAGCATCCAAACAAATTCTATCTTTTACATCAATAGGAAATTTTTCAAACGCCTCTAATAATTTATTACCACCTCTAGAAACAAATTTAGGTCCCGATACAACTTGTATTTCAGATTCCATAGGGACCTGTTGTCCAGGCTTATCGAAAATCTTTCCATATTTATCTCTAACCTTTCCTGCTAAAATTATTCTTTTAGCTTTTTGCCTTGATTCTACAAAACCTCTCAAAAGTAAATATATATCTAAACGAACTTTTTTATACATCTTTTTTAAATGATCTGATACAAAAATCCTTTATAAAAAAGTAATCCTTTAAACAAAACATAATTATAAAAGACAAACTAACAAAGAAGCTTTTTAATAAATCTATCTAAATTCTAATAATAAAAATTCCAAATAACATTTATAAAAGACTTCAAATATTCTTCAAAAAACCTTAATAACTAATAAAGAATAAATATACGTTGTTATTTAAACTTTTATTCTTGTTGCATCAATAGCACAAATATGTTCAATATCTCGTAGAACTTAAACCTATTGAGCCAGTATTTGAATTTAGATATAAAGTTTAAATATAGATTTTATTAACTAGTGATTGAACGTTACACACTTCCTGAAATGGGAGAGATTTGGACAGAGCATGCAAAGTTCCAAAGTTGGCTGGATGTTGAAATAGCAGCTTGCCAAGCAAATTGTGAAATTGGTTTATTTCCAAAGGAAGATCTCATTCAAATTAGAAAAAAGGCGCAATTTAATGTCGCTAGAATAAAAGAGATTGAAAAAGAAGTAAAACATGATGTTATTGCATTTTTGACCAATTTAAATGAGTACGTTGGTGACTCAGGAAGATTTATTCATGTTGGCATGACGAGTAGTGATGTACTGGACACAGGTTTGTCTTTACAATTAAAAGCTTCCTGTAATTTACTAATAAATGAGATTGAGAAATTAGAAAACGAGGTCAGATTATTAGCAAGTAAACATAAAGAAACAATAATGATTGGCAGATCTCATGCTATTCACGGAGAACCAATTTCATTTGGTTTTAAATTAGCAGGATGGTTAGCTGAAATACTTAGAAATAAAGAAAGATTATTATTGATCAAAGAGTCAGTCTCTGTCGGGCAAATAAGTGGGGCGATGGGAACGTATGCCAACACAGATCCTAAAGTAGAGGAATTAGCCTGCAAATTTTTAGAATTAGAACCAGATATCGCAAGTACCCAGGTGATATCTCGAGATAGACACGCAGAGTATGTGCAGACGATTGCTTTAGTTGGCTCTTCTTTGGATAGATTCGCTACAGAGATAAGGAATCTTCAACGAACAGATGTATTAGAGGTTGAAGAGGGATTTACCAAAGGGCAGAAAGGTAGTTCAGCAATGCCACATAAGAAAAACCCTATTCGAAGTGAAAGAGTAAGTGGTTTATCGAGAATATTAAAAAGTTATGTTTTTACAGCATTAGATAATGTCTCATTATGGCATGAAAGGGATATCAGTCATAGTTCAAATGAAAGAATTATGCTTCCAGATGTTTCTATTTGCTTGCATTTTATGATTAGAGAAATGACAGAAATTATAAGTAACTTACAAATATATCCTACAAATATGATCAAAAATATAAATATTTATGGGGGAGTTATTTTCAGCCAAAAGGTTTTATTACTTTTAGTTGAAAAAGGTATCTCTAGAGAAAAAGCTTATAGACTTGTCCAAAAAAATGCGCATTCAGCATGGAATAACGAAGATGGTAATTTTAGAGAAAATATTGAACAAGATCAAGAAATAATGGAATTGCTTGATGAAAAAGAAATAGATAATTGCTTTAATTCTTCAATTCATCTAAAGAATTTGTATGTAATATGGAATAGATTAGGCATTTAAAATAAAACAACTTAATCTAATTACAGTCTAGATAGTATTTTTTGCTCTAGCTCACTTTAAGATAAATGAAAGAAAATTTTAGATCTGAAAAAGATAGTATTGGATCCGTTGATGTTCCAAAAGATGCTTTATGGGGAGCACAAACCCAAAGATCCATACAAAATTTTTCTATTGGCGATGAGATAGTTCCAATAAAATTAATATATGCAATTACATTAATAAAGAAAGCAGGAGCAATAGCAAATTTTAATTTAGGTTTACTAGATAAATCCAAAGAAGAACTTATTGTAGAAATATCTTCAGAAATCTTAAGCGGAATGTATGATGATCATTTCCCTTTAAAAATTTGGCAAACAGGTAGTGGGACACACACAAATATGAATGTAAATGAAGTCATAGCAAATATTGCTGCAATAAAAACTAATTCTATTATTGGTAAGCATTATCCTCTGCATCCAAACGATGATGTAAATAAATCTCAATCAACCAATGATACCTTTCCTGCCGCAATTCATATTAGTGTAGTTGAGGAAATTCATAAACAATTAATCCCTGCAATAAATGAATTAAAAGAGGAATTTGATAATAAAAGCAAAGAATGGTCCAAAATAATTAAAATCGGCAGAACTCATTTTCAGGATGCTGTACCTATGTCTTTGGGACAAGAACTATCAGGTTGGTCTAAACAGTTAGAAGATGCAAACGTGTCTATTCTCTCATGTACTCATAAATTATTCGATTTACCACTCGGAGGAACTGCTGTAGGAACTGGGATAAATTGTCCATCTGGTTTTAGTGAAGAAGCAATAAGGGTAATTAATAAAGAGACTAATTACAATTTTATAAAATCAGAAAATCACTATTCCCTAATGGCATCTCATCATCGACTTGCAAATCTAATGGGTCAGCTTAAAAACTTAGCTGGTTCATTATTTAAAATATCAAATGATATAAAAATATTATCTTCTGGCCCTCGCGCGGGAATATATGAGTTATTAATACCTCAGAATGAGCCTGGAAGCTCAATTATGCCAGGTAAGATTAATCCCACTCAATGTGAGGCATTAGCTATGATTTGTACACAAATAATGGGTTTAGAATATGCAGTCTCAATTGCTAATTGTAGTGGAACATTGCAAATGAATGAATACAAGCCTGTTATTGGGTTTAATATTTTAAAAAGTATTAATTTACTTAGCGGAGGAATAAGTAATTTCAAAAATAAACTAGTAGCAGGTATGACTCCTAACAAGAAATCTATAAAAATGAATTTAGAGAATTCTCTTATGTTAGTAACTGCATTAGTTCCAGAGATAGGTTATGAGAAAGCTGCTGAGATAGCAAATCTTGCGTTTAAAGAATCTCTTACTTTAAAAGAAGCCACTTTACAACTAGGTTATCTAAATACAGAGAAATTGAACGAGATTTTAAAAATAGATAATATGATTTAAATTTTCTAATAAGAACTATTTATCTATTCTTTTTGTTGCAGGATTGATAAGATTACTTTCAGAAATTTTTATTAAATCATTGGATTCTGCGACTGGAAATCTATTAATCAATTTTAAAGTTAATTTAGCTTTCTTCTTGAGCTTATTACTTAATCCAATACAAAATTGTATTTGTGAAAGGATATCAATTGTCCTTCTGATTATTCTTACAATATCTCCTTCGTCTAATGAAGTATTAAAAACAACTTCTTTCCATTTTTTACCTTTTGCCCATTCTGAAATAATACCTGTTAAATCCTTTTCTAGATTAGTTGGTAAATCAATATTATATTTATTTTGTTGAACAATAATTAATTTTTTGATTATTTCTAACTCATTAAAAACTTCAATTACCCTTTTTGAAGGTTTGTTATTACACCATGAATTAGGTCTCCTCACCTCAACACATATTCCTTGAATTATTGCTGCTAAATCAGGTGGATCTAATTCATCAAGATAACCGCTTAATAATACCAGCCCAACCCAAAGTTCATTTTCAGTTCTTATAGAACTTATTGATCTACCAATTTCGGTTAAGTCATATTCTTTTAGACAGCCAAAATGATTTAAGATTTTTATCAAGTCAGCAAATCTTTTCCAATTATAATTTTCTTTTTCCTTTAAAAATTTATTTTTTTCCTCGATTTCTGATTCAATTGATAAGATCTTTTTCCTATATTTTTTTAATTTTCGAAAGTCTCCAATTTTATTAGCAGGATGTTTATTAATTTGGAACTCTAATTGATTTATTATTTGATTCTGATTAACTACTTCCTTTGCTAAATCATATTGTGGAGTTTTAAGATCATAATTTCTGGAAACTTGAACTATTTTTTCTGAATAAAGCTGTGAGGAATTATCTCCTCTTATTGTTTCTCCCAAAAAATTCATAACAGGCAGATTTAAATTTGAAAGATTCAAGCAATCAATATCAGGGAAAATACTAATTACTAAGCTTGGCTTAATTAGAATAAAAACATTATCAATAGTTAAGCAAAGTAAACTTTTAATTTTTTTGGAGTCATATATTTTTTTGCAAATAACTGCTGGTACTATTTTTCTATTTATTTGGGGAGCTTTTATTGAAATAAAACTTCCAACCAATAGAAATTTTATAGCAATTATTATTTCTTCATTTAATTTCTTAGAGGCTTGTTTCTCCAATATTTTTAATATTCTCCTTTCTTCCTTTATATGCATTTTAAGTTTTTCATAGTGATCAAAATCTTTCCAAGAAATATTCAGAGTTAATTTCTTTAAATTATTTAATTCATCATTTAAAGAACTTAAATTTAAATTTTCTTCTGATGATTCTTCCTTGTAGACAAAACTTCCAAAACTTCTTTTTATCAATTCTCTAGATTTCTCAATACTATAATTTTGTAATAAATTTAAAACCATCCCATAACTTGGAGTGAACTGGCTAACCAAAGAATTAGGTTTGCTTATAGCTAGTGCACTAGCTTCCTTAGCACCCTCAAATCTATTTTGTAATGTAACAACATAACCTTGGGTATCTTTTCCACGCCTTCCTGCCCTACCAGACATTTGTAAAAATTCGCTACTAAAAAGCAATCTGTGTCCATCCTCTGTTCTCTTAGATAAAGAAGAAATAATAGTTGTTCTGGCAGGCATGTTAATACCAGCTGCAAGAGTTTCAGTAGCAAAAACAACTTTTAATAAACCATTTTGAAATAATTCCTCTACTAATTCTTTCCAAGCTGGAAGTAGGCCAGCGTGATGAGAGGCAATACCTCTTTTAAGTGCCTCAAAATGGATTTTATCTTGAAGACCTTCTTGATTATTCTGAATATAAAGAGATAGCTTTTGGTTAATTAAATTTGCTTCTGAATAATTAACTAAAGATAGATCCTTTATATTTTCGACAGCCTTATCACATCCTTTTCTGCTAAATATAAAGTAAATAGCTGGCAACATATTCCTCTGCGCTAAAGTAGAGATCACAAAAGATAACGAAGGAGACTTTGGTTGTGTGATCCTACCAAATTTGCTTTTTCTTAATTGACCTTTAGGAGCCCTCCATACTTTGCAATTAGGATGAATCCCATTACCTTTTTTATTTAATAATGGATGGAATCCCTTAGAACTACAAAAAATAAATTCCAATGGTACTGGCCTAATATTGCTATTTATTAATGAAGTTGGGCCATGTACTTCATTTATCCAATTTTGTAGTTGAGATGAATTAGAAATTGTGGCAGACAAAGCAATAATTTGAGTATTACTGGGGCAATGAATTATTGTTTCTTCCCATACAGTTCCTCTTTGTGGATCATTCATATAATGACATTCATCAAGAATGACAGACTCCAAATTTATCAATGGATCATCAAGTTCAGCAAATTCTCCATATAGCATATTTCTAAAAATTTCTGTAGTCATTACCAGAATGGGAGAATCTCTATTAATACTTATATCTCCAGTAAGTAATCCAACATTTTTATCACCAAACTGACTGGAGAAATCTCTAAATTTTTGATTTGATAGGGCCTTTAAAGGAGTTGTATAAAATACTCTATTTTTATGAGAAAGGGCTCTATAAATAGCAAATTCACCTAATAATGTTTTTCCCGATCCAGTTGGAGCAGTCAAAACAATAGAACTTCCGCTATTAATAGCTTTTATTGCATCTACTTGAAATTTATCTAGTTGGAAGGAGAATAATCCTTCTGGATTAAGCATAAACTTTTAAAGGAGGTGGGAATAATTGGACTTCTTGAGATATGATCTATTTAGATATTAATAAAAAGAATAATTAACTTGCAATCTTTTCTAATAAATCTAGATCTTTTATTCATTCAATATTATCAAAGATGCGTAACATAAAAATTCCAAAAAATAGAATTAGAAAATTAAGAACTCTAAGCATAGGTGATAAAAAATATTATTTAGAAACTATAAATAAAAAAGGATTTAAAGAAAAACTTATTGATTTATGTAGTAATGATTATTTTGGATTAAGTAGAGATAATGAAGTAATAGAAGCTGCTCATAAAAGTAGTCGAATTGAAGGTCTAGGATCAGGAAGCTCACTATTTATTAGTGGTTCGAGACCAGTTCATAATACTCTTGAAAAAGAAATTGCCAAATGGTTAGATCGAGAAAAAGTTTTATTATTTCCAAGCGGTTTCCAGGCAAATATAGCTGCTATTCAAGCTTTGGCTAATAGGAATACTATAGTTATTGCAGATAAATATATTCACAATTCATTAATTACTGGCATCAAAGCTTCTGGTGGAAAGTTAATAAGATTTCTACACAACAATTTATCCGATTTAGAAAATAAATTAACTAAATTTAAACCTGAAAGAAAATCATTACTAGTAATAATAGAATCGCTTTATAGTATGGAGGGTTCATTAGCTCCATTAAATAAGATTATTAAACTTTGCAATAAATATAATGCTAAATTAATAATAGATGAAGCACATGCATTAGGTATCGTTGGTAATTTTGGAAAAGGTTTGAGTTATAAATTAAAAGATCCTATTCAAATTGTTTGTGGGACATTTGGGAAAGCATTCGGAAGTGGAGGTGCTTTTCTTGCTTGCGACGAAGAAACATGTGAAAAAATAATCCAAACTAGTAGTGCATTTAGATATACAACTGCCCTATCACCAGCATTAGCTGCTGGAGCACTAAGTTCGCTTCAAAAAATAAAAAATAACAAATATTGGGGAAGAGATCTATTAGCTTTTTCTCACAAATGGAAAGAAGAAATTAGGAATGTTACTAATTACAGTGTGATAGGTGACTGTCATATAATATCAATAATCATTGGTAGTGAAGATGATACGCTTTTAATGCAGAAATATCTAGAGAAAAATGGTTTTCTAGCTATCGCGATTAGACCTCCTACCATACCAGTAGGAGAATCAAGAATAAGAATTACAGTAAAAAAGACTTTAAACGAGAGAATCTTAAAAGATTTTGTTTCTGTTTTAAAGGATTTTAAATGAATCAAATTATTACTCAGCATGGATGGTGTCTTAATTCGAATATGTGGTTAAATTTAAAAAATAAATTGAAAAAAGATAATTTATTATGGCAAGATAATGAAAGAGGTTACTTCTATTCCAAAAGTAAAAATCCAGAATGGATAGAAAATAATAATAAAAATAATTTTAGAATGGTTATTTGCCATTCATTAGGAACACAACTTATTAATCCAAATATTTTAAATAAGGCTTCGCATGCAGTATTAATTAATTCATTTTTTAACTTTATACCAAATAACAATAGGAGAAATTTTACAATAAGAGTTCTAAGAAAAATGGAAAAAAGAATTAATTCTAAAGAAATTGAATTTTTAATTAAAGAGTTCCTTTTTAGTGCTTTTTTGCCAAATCCTATAGAAGATTATCTAAAAGATATGCTAAAAATTAAAAATAAAGAAATAAATTTGAATCTACTATTAAATGATTTCAAAAGACTATATTGTGAGAATTTAGACTATAGATTATTTTCTAAAGATTGCGAAATACTAATAATAAAATCAAATAATGATTCTATCCTTGAAGAAAATTCAATCATTAATTTAATCAGCATATTAAACAAAATCCAAAATAAAAAACCAAAAGTAGTTGAATTAGATCAACAAGGTCATCTAATAATTGGGAATGAAATTCTTAATATTATTAAAGAATGGATTAATTAAAGAACGATGAATATTAATGACTGGAATAATAAAATAAAAAATAATTTCAATGCAGCTGCAAAAGATTATTCAGAATATTGCTTAATACAAAAATATTTTTCAAAACAAATTGTAAATATAGTGAAAGAACTAAAACTGCCAGAAGGAAATTGGTTTGATTTAGGTTCAGGTACAGGAATACTTGCCGATGAATTAGAAAAAGTTTTTTTAGGAAGAAGCATTTGCAGAGTTGATTTTTGTAAAAGCATGCTGCTTATGAATAAAAAGGGTAGTCAAAAAATATTATGGGACCTTAATAAAGGTTTACATCCATCAATAAAAGATATTTCTTTATTAGTTTCTAATTTCTGTATTCATTGGTTAGATAAACCAGAAACAACTATAAAAGAATGGTTTAAAGAATTAAATAATGGAGGACAAATAATTATCGCTTATCCAACTAGTAATTGTTTTCCTGAGTGGAAAACAACTTGTAAAATACATGGCATTAAATATAGCGGTCTTGATTTTCCTGAAGTCAAAAATATGTTAGAACCTTTTTCATCTAATGAAATTATTTCATCTAATAATTTCTCATACAAAGAAACTTTTCCAAATATTTATAAATTATTCAGAAGTATAATAAAAATTGGAGCACAATCTTCTCAAAGTAAAAAGATTACAATAGGTGAATTTAAGAAATTGGCAAAGCATTGGCCCAAGAATAAAAATAAAATAGTAATATTATCCTGGGAAATAAATATTCTTGTATTAAAAAAAATATGAGAAAACAAAAAAATTTTCAATTTATAATTTGTGGAACTGATACTGATATTGGAAAAACATTAATCAGTTCATTTTTTGTTCGAGGACTAGATTCTTTTTATTGGAAACCTATCCAAAGTGGAATAGGAGATGAGACTGATAGTCAAGCCGTTTATAGGTTAAGCAAAGTTAATCAGAAAAAGATATTAAAAGAAGCATACATATTTAATGAGCCGGTATCTCCTCATTGGGCAGCAGAAATTGATCAAAATATTATTAAAAAAGAATTGTTAACTTTACCAAAAGTTAATGGCTCACTAATACTTGAAGCAGCAGGTGGTCTTATGGTACCTTTAACCAGAGATTTCTTACAAATTGATCAAATAAAAAACTGGGATTTACCTGTAATACTTGTTTGTAGAAGCTCGCTTGGAACTCTTAATCATACGTTATTAAGTATTGAAGCTCTTCAAAAAAGAAATATAAAAATTCTAGCACTAGTTATTAATGGTAAAAAGCATTTAGATAATCCGAAAACAATAAGAGACTTTTCTGGAATACCAATTATTGCAGAATTTCCTTATTTGAAGAACATTAATATCAAACAGCTAGATATCTTGTGGGAAGAACTTAATATTAAAGAAAAATTGGATTTAATCTTCAAATGAATAAGCAATTAGAAGGAATAAATTATAATGATTGGCATCCTAATATTTGGCCACCCTTTACTCAAATAAAAACTAGTAAACCACAAATAGAGGTAACTCATGGAAAAGATTCTTTGATTTATACCAAAAATCCAGAAAGAACTCTTATTGATGGAATTAGTAGTTGGTGGGTTACTCTGCATGGTCATGGGAATGAATATATAGCCGAGGCAATAGCTAAGCAAGCTAAAGATTTAGAACAGATTATATTTGCAGATTTTTTACACCCGCAGGCAAAACTATTATCAGAAAGGCTAAGTAGAATAACAAAACTAGAGCGTTTATTTTTTTCTGACAATGGATCTTCTGCAGTTGAAGTAGCTCTAAAAATTGCATATCAATGGTGGCAAAATAATGGAGAACTGAGGGATCAAATCATTGCTTTTGAAGGAGCATATCATGGAGATACATTTGGAGCAATGGCTTTAGGAGAGAGAAATATCTTTAATGAAAGTTTTCAGAATTTAATGTTTCCAGTTAAAAGAGTTCCATGGCCATCAACCTGGATAGGAGATGATGAAGTAGAAGCCAAAGAATCAAATGCAATTAAAAAACTTATAGAACTCCTTAGGAAACCTACTGCTGCTGTAATTATGGAACCACTATTACAAGGTGCTGGCGGGATGAATATGGTGAGACCAGAATTTATAAAAAAAGTTTCTAGAATAATCAAAACTAATAATTCATTGTTAATTGCGGATGAGGTTTTAACTGGTTTTGGAAGATGTGGAAAATTATTTGCATTTCAAAGGGCAAATATAGAACCAGATCTAATTGCTATCTCAAAAGGTTTAACTGGAGGATTTCTACCAATGGGAATTACACTAGCAAAGGAAAAAATTTTTCAATCCTTTATTAGCGAATCTCCTAAGAAAACTTTTTGGCACGGTCATAGTTTTACAGCTAATCCTCTTGGATGTGCTGCTGCAAATGCAAGTCTAGATCTATTAGAAAACAATCCATCAAAATATTCTAATTTTGAATCTAAACATTATTCACTTTTAAAAAAATTCAAAAGTCTTTCTTTTGTTAAGAATATTAGAGTCTGCGGAACAATAGTTGCTTTTGAGGTTGATATTGATAAAAATTCGGGATATTTAAACTCAATCGGAAAAACTATAAAGAAAAATGCAATAGATAAAGGTTTATTTATAAGACCCCTTGGTAATGTAGTATATTTATTACCTCCTTTATCAATATCCGATTATCAGCTAGAAAAAAGCTATGACATAATATTTGAAATTCTTACAAATTTAAAAAACTAAGGCCCTTGAAGTATTGCATTTTCTACATCTTCTTTGTTAATACAATAAGAAAATAATCTTTTAGTTGATTTACCATCACAATTCCAAGTCACACTAAGATCTTCTTGCTCGAAATTAATAATTGCACTCCAATTGGATAAATTTAGATGCCATTTAGAAGGATTATTATAATCTTTTATTGCACCTAAATCATTTAACCATAATTCTAGCGCCTGAAGAGAATGTTGATTAATTGGCATACTTGAATAATGCATCTTAATTTATCCTTTGTTATTTAATTAACCATATTGGTATTGAGTTTATTTCTTTACCTGCAAAATTTGCAAAAAGAACTGCTAATAATAAGCTAATACCTATTACTAAAGCTAATAAAAATAATGAGAACATTTCACCATTAGAAAAAGGTCTTCTATTCCCAACTAAATTTTTAGTTTTTGAATCAGATGAATAAGAATTTAAAATAACATTATTTTTCTGTGGATCTTTAACAAAATTATTTTTAAGTTGAATATCATATAAATTTCTCAAGCTAGGGTTATTCAAATTTTCATAAGCTTCGAGTACAGTCTGCAGTCTTATTTTTGCATCTTCTAAATTTAAAGAAGTCGTATCAGGATGTAATTCTTTTGTTAATTTACAAAAAGCTTTCCTAAGTTCATGACTTGATGCCTTTTCATGGACACCTAAAATCCTATAATAATTTTTTTCTATTTTCACAATATAGTGTATTTATATTAATTTTAATACATTCTATTTAAAGTGAATTAATTTGTATACACAAAGGAAAAAGAAAAAATTCAATTTTTATTGAAAAATGAACCAAAACAATCCATCTCAAGAAATTTCAAATTTCCTAACTGAAAAAGAGATAAAAGTGTTTAAAGAACTTCAAATAATTATCAAAGAATTAAACAGGATTTCAAATTTAACAAGACTTATAGAAGGAGACGATTATTGGGTTTCTCAAGTTTATGATAGTCTTTCGCCTTTTCTAGAAAACAAAAAAAATATTCATAATAGAAAAAAATTCATTGATATTGGTTCAGGTGGAGGATTCCCTGGCTTGGCTTATGCAATAACTCATAAAAGCTCTGATATATATTTAGTAGACTCGTCCATTAAGAAAGTAAATGCATTAGAAAAAATTAAAACCAGATTAAAACTCAGAAATAAAATTACAGTTATTCATGACCGTATTGAGCAATTGGCTCATGAACCCTCTTTCAGGAATAAGTTTGATATTTGTACTACAAGAGCGGTCGGAGCTCCAGATATTGTCTCAGAATATGTAATACCATTATTAAATCCAAATGGTATAGGAATTTTATACTGTGGCAAATGGACTATTGAAAAGGAGAAAAGATTAAATAAAGCCTTAATACTATTAAATGGATATGTTGAGAATAAAAAGAGATTAGATTTGCCTCATAATAAAGGAGAAAGAAATATTATTTTCATTAAAACTAATGGTAAGTGTCCCATCACTTATCCTAGAGCTATAGGTAAACCCACAAAATATCCCTTAGGAAACTAAATAACTGTTAATCTAGTTATTTGTTTTTTACCAAATTTCTCTTTTAAAGTTCTTAATTTTTGAATCACTCTTTCTGGATTAATATGATTATTTAGCAAATGCAATAATTCTATTTCATTAACACTTATATCTAAAGAATTCGCATTATTACCTGGAAACCAATGACTACCATTACCTAGTAATTGATATCTTGATCTTGCAAAATCTTCCATATCCCAAGCTTCTATTAAGTTTGAGAGCCAAATCAATACAGGTATATTTATATTGCCTGGTGTTTCTTCCCATTTTGGTAAATATTCATGCCAATAATTATGCCATTCTAAACCCATGCATTTGATTGATTCACTAGTAAATTTATCAATTATTTGAGGAACATATTCGTCTACTTTTGGTAAAAGTGATACCGCCTCAAGATGTAAATCAAAATCAGTTTCTTCTGATACCCCAACACTAATAGTATGCACATTTTTATTTTGTAAACAAAAAAGATCATTAAAAATTATTGGATGAATTGGCTTACAAATTCTTGAAAATTTTTCTGATGGAGAATAAAGATGTCCACCTTTATCAGTGGGGCTAATTATAAAAACACCTAAGTCATATTTTTTGGCTAGATGAATAGCTCTATAATTAATTTGGTTGATAAAATACCAATGGAGATTTACAAAATCAAATTTATTAGAAGATATTGCTTGCTCAATAATAGATAAATTTCCATGAGTTGAGAAACCAATATGACTAATTAACTTTTCTTTTTGCCACTTCCTTAAAACATCAACACATCCTCCAGTCCTAATAGCCTGATTTAGATGATCAGAAGTATTAATACCATGAATGGCTAAAAGATCAATTTTTTTGACTCCTAGATTTTCAAAACTTAATCTTAATTCTTCCTCAAATATATCTGTATTTGAGTTGGGAGGAACTTTGGTTTGAATTATTTTAAATCTTTTTTTATTCTCTGAAATCGCCGTTCCAATTTGTAATTCAGAAGATCCGTAATGCCTAGCAGTCTCTATATGATTGAGACCATATTGTTTAGCTAAATTTAATATTTTATTAACTTTATTTTGTTCTTCCTTTGAAATATCTTTAAAATCAATTTGATCCCAACTCTTTTGAAATCTCATACCTCCTAAAGAAAGGATAGGCATATTAATATTTGTTCTACCAAATCTTCGATAAGGTAATGCCATTATTTAAGTTAATACCTATTTACCCTAGGTAATTTGCCTAAAGATTGAAACATATCTCGATTTAAACTTTTTTCTAACATATCTAAATCTTCAAAATCAACCCAATGAATACAATCAACTGGACATGTATCGATCGCTTCTTGAACTATATCAACATCATCACCATTTTGCCTAATAACTCTGCATCTACCAAGATCTTCGTCAACCAAAAATGTATTAGTAGCGACATGAACACAATATCTACAACCTATACAGGTAGACTCATCTACCCATATAGCTTTCTCACAAAGTTCCCCTCCTAAAACAGCTTCAAAACCTGAAAGTGACCCTGAATCAACAAAATTATGAAAAGCAACTAAAGATTCAGAAGAACTACTGTTTTCTTTTTGCTGTGTTGAATTTAGGCCGATCTGATTTTGTGTTGAAGAGACTTCACTATTCTCTTCAAAATAATTAAATGCAGCAGAGGAATCTATATCCAAATATTACACTTCCCATTTAGTTAGAACAAGTTCAATTGAACCATCATTTTCATTTTTTTGTTCAACAATTTGATATCCTTCTTCTTTCGTTTTTGAAATTATCGTCTGATATGCATACATTTGTGTAACCTTAGAGATAAATCTTTCAACTGGCAATTCATATCTCCATAAATCTAAATCAGTTACTAATTCATAAGAATTTGATTTTGTATCCCATTTGAATCCTATTTTTGTACTTTCAGGCAAGTCAACACTGATATCAACAGCTGTAAATTGCCCCTTGTAGCCCTTAACAAACTTTTCATCTTGGCTAGGGTTTAAGCCTAAATAATTAAGGGCCTTAATTAGAGGCTCGGTTTCCTTTAGCCTAGTTTTAATTGTACTAAAATGTGACATTAGATTCGTTCTTAGATTGATTAAAGTTTTTGTTTTGATTACTAACAAATGCCTCTGCAGTTAATCTTTTAGAATTAATTTCCCCGAGAGCATCTTCTAAATTCTTGGTTGCATTGTGACAGGCATTACCTTCAAACCCCTCTACAGTTTCCTGAACTCGTCCATCTTGAAGGATTTTAAATCTTAATGTTCTTTGAGGCATTAGTTTAATAAACTAAGTACTTATACTTTATATAAAATAACTAAAATTTTTTAATTCA
>CETG01052103.1_pt1 | contig 20051 bp, 17 predicted proteins | sample 361471 | NCBI WGS metagenome assembly CETG01 (sample SAMEA2622696, study PRJEB7988) | marine metagenome | isolation source: saline water (ENVO:00002010), including | reverse complement strand
TGCCTGATTTCGAAGCACTCATCAAACAACAACAAATCAAATCAAGCTCATCCAATGAGCGCTTAAGACTTGTTCCAACAGGAAAAAGAAATTTCAAAAATCAAAATATAAATATTCCAAGCTATTTCATAATTGGAACTTTTAGTTTTATTGGAGGATGTACATTAATAATTGCTCTTTATCTTACCGATCTTCTGGAAATATATATAAATAAATTTAATGCAATATTTTAAAAATATATTTATCAGGTAATTCATTAAACTAGAAATTTACTATTAATAAAAATATAAAAACTAAAAGGAATTCATACCTATTTATCTTATGGAATTAATTAGTGGGTTATTTGCGGCTTATCAATTTACATAAATCCCTAATAAATAACAGCAATAAATGTAAATTCATGTAGTATATTCTCTATTGATAAAAATATATACACTAAAAGTCATTCATAGCAATTAATCTCAAGGATTAAGTTAGTGTCATATTGGTGTCATAAAACCTTTTCTAGATCCTCAGAAGTATTGCTATCACTAAACTAGTGTCATAAAGTTGATAAATTATTAATTATTTTTTAAATACAAATCATAGTGATATTGAAGGAAATCAGGATCAATCTTATGAGATTTATCAGTTAATATTTTTTTATTTTCCAAACCACTCAATCCTTTCACTTCCAAATTCATAGGATCTATGTAATAAGAAAATTTATCAAATTGTTCATGATGATTAGGACATAAACAAAGCATATTTTCTAATTCATCAGGTCCATCATGAGGTCTGCCAAGTCCTTTAATATGTGCACCTATCGCAATTGAATTAGGAAATTTCTTAGGTGTAGTTAATTTAATTTCGCATACCTGACAACGATAATCATAGATCGATTTTATTTTCTCCCTATTTTTTATACTTCGATTAATTTTTTGAATTGTTTGTGATGTTCTAGTTGTTCTTGAATAATTAGATTTTAAATTTGGTCTTAAATCATTTTCCAAAATATCAATCGAAGATTGACTTTGAAGATGAAATCTACATATATAAAAACCACTTTTGCCTCTTATCCTCTCATATTTTTCTACGAAATAAATCCCATCATATCTATAACCTTTTTCTTTCTCAGGACCATGCATTATTTGGAAACCTCTAGTTACTCTTACAGGGAACTTATAATCGCAACTTAGTTGTAATCCTCTATTCCCAAAAGTGAATTCTTGATCTGCAACTTGCTGTTTTTTATCATTCTGACCTCCTTGACCTGTATATCTAATAAAGTCCAAATCATCAATATCATCTTCATAACCTCCAGATAAAACAATTGAACAAGCACCTTCTTGTGCTCCCCATATTCCTGCAATTAATGGGGCATGAATCCCTGCTTCTCTAAGTGCTTTTCTATTCTTAAAACATTGCCCAACCTTTACACCTGGAACATCTCCAAAATAAATTTCCATAGTGATTAAATTTCTAAATACTATTTTAGTAGGATGTTTTTTAAAAAAATTTTTAAGTTAAAATCTACTGTCATATTAGTGTCATATAGCAACAAGAATCACTCTAATCCATTGCCCTGCAATGGATTTAGAATTATGTAGTATATTCGCTATTGATCTCTATATATTTTTTAGACAAATCACAACCCCATGCTTTTGCCTTACCATCTCCATTATTTAAATTTAAAGTAATTTTTATTGTGTCATTGGTTAAATAATCACCATTAAGTTTTTCCTTCATATATTCAGCAACCTTTTCCTTTTCAAAATCAATAAGATTACCATGATAAAGAATTTGAAAATCTCCAATAAATAAATCAAGATTAGTGAATACGAAATCAATGCCAGCATTTCCCGCTGCAGCAACTATTCTTCCCCAATTTGGATCACAACCATGTATTGCAGTTTTAACGAGCGATGAATTTATAATAGATTTTGCAATTTTCAAAGCATCAGAGTCGCTTGAAATTCCTATTACAAGAACTTCTAAAAGGCAATTAGAACCTTCCCCATCTCTAACTATAGATTTTGCTAAATTTTGACAAACATAATTTATACCTTCTTGAAGGGCAGGAAGATATTTATCACTAATTTTAGGTCCGGAATTAATAGCCAAAAAGGAATCATTAGTACTGGTTTCTCCGTCAACAGATATTGCATTAAAAGATAATTGTGCTGCTTTTTTAATCATCTTATCCCATTTATATTTCTCAATCCCAACATCACAAGTTAAGAAAGAAAGCATAGTTGCCATGTTCGGATAAATCATCCCTGATCCCTTTGCGAATGCTGCAATTTTTATATTTTTACCATCTAAAAAAGTTTCAATAGCGATTCTTTTAGGTCTTAAATCAGTTGTTAGTATTGCTTCTGAAGCACTTACAAAGTCATTTACCTTTAATGAATTAACCAAAACAGGAAGATTATTTAGCAATTTATTCATTGGTATTGGAACCCCGATTAATCCCGTAGAACAAATCAGGATTTGCTCTTCATTAAGCCCTAATTCTCGCGACAGTGCTCTGGTGGCAATTAAAGAATCTCTCATTCCTATCTCCCCATTACATGCATTTGCATGACCTGAGTTGATTAATATTGCTCGTATAAAACCAGATGATTTTTTTATTCTTTGCTTACAAACATCAATACAAGCTGCTTTAACTATTGATTGTGTAAAAATACCCGAACAAATACTATTTTGTGGAGCCACTATAAGTGCTAGATCTTTTTTTTTCGAATCTTTCAAACCTGCCGCAATACCAGCAAATAAAAAACCTTTGGGTTTATATTCATGATAATTACAATGTGACCAATTCAAATTTTAAATTATTTAATCATTTAAATTAATATTAACTATTCTTGAATTATTAACACACCAATAATTTTCACTTAAAAATGCTTTCGAAACAAAATTTAGGATGTAATCAAAGGAGAATTGGATTAACTGGCGGCATAGCCAGTGGCAAAACAACAATCGCAAATCATATCAGTTCATCAAAAAATATAGATTTATTAGATGCTGATCATTTCTCAAGAGAACTAATAGTTTCTGGAACGAACTCATATCATGCGATTATTTCTCAATTTGGTAATTCAATAATTAATACTGAATCTCCATCAAAAGAAATTAATAGAACAAAACTAAAAAAAATTATCTTTCAATATCCTAATAAAAGAAAATGGCTTGAAAATTTACTACATCCATTAATAAAAGAGAAAATGATTAATAAGTGTCAATATTTCAAACAAAAGAAAATTTTACTCTTAGAAATACCACTTCTATTTGAAGCAAATTTCAAAGATTTATGCACTGAAATATGGATAGTAAAATGTTCAAAAGACATCCAGATTAAAAGACTTATGGCAAGAGATAAAATATCTAAAATGGAAGCTGAAAAAATTATCAATACTCAAATGGATTTATCAAATAAAGAAAAAGAAGATTATATTTTCTTAAATAATGAAAATGATAAAGGCATCTGGCAGATGCAGATTAAAAACTTACTTTAGTTATTTAATTTTTGCAAAAGCAATTTGTTTGCAAGTTTAGGATCAGCTTTACCTTTAGTTTTCTTCATTAGTTGGCCTACAAAAAATCCAATAAGTTTTGTTTTCCCGTTCTTAAACAACTCAACTTCCTTCGGATGACCTTTTATTAATTCATCAATAATAGGAACAATACTTGATTCATCACTAATCATTCCTAACCCTCTATCCTCAACAATTTTCTTTGGTGAAAGATCACTTTCAATTAATTCAGGCAAGATCTCTTTAGCAATTTTTCCACTTATAGTATTTGAAGAAATTAAACCAATCATCTCAGCTAGATTTTCAGGACTAAATTTCATATCATAAAAATTCTTTTTATTAGATTTTAAATATCCGACAATATCGCCTGTAATCCAATTAGAAGCAAGTTTAGGATCAGCTCCTTTTTGTACGGTTAATTCAAAAAAATTAGCCATATATAATTCATCACTTAAAACTCTTGCATCATAGGAAGATAGTCCAAATTCATTTACATATTTTTTCCTTTTTTGAAAAGGTAATTCAGGTAACTCTTCAATCCACTTTTGTTTTTGTATTTGAGATATCTCAATAGGTCCTAAATCAGGGTCAGGGAAATATCTATAATCACTACTTCCCTCCTTTAGACGCATACTTTTTGTAACCTGCTTTGATTCATCCCATAATCTTGTCTCTTGATAGATTTTTTCACCTTTTTTATAAACCTCAATCTGCCTTTTAATCTCATATTCACAAGCTTTCTGGATAGCAGAAAAAGAATTCATATTTTTGATCTCTACTTTTGTACCAAAAGGAGCTGAAGAACCTTTACGTACAGAAATATTAACATCACATCTTAAAGACCCCTCTTGCATGTTGCCATCTGAAACTCCAAGATATCTTACAGTCCTTCGAATCTCTGATGCATATTCAGAAGCTTCTCTACCAGTCCTAATATCTGGCTTACTTACAATTTCAACTAATGGTATACCTGCACGGTTATAGTCAACTAAAGAATATTTAGAACCTGCTAATCGGTCGCTTCCAGCGTGGACTAATTTACCAGCATCCTCCTCCATATGTAATCTTTCAATTCCTATTTTTTTTAAATAAGTTTCTTTACCTTTTTCTACAACTTCAACCTCTAACCAGCCCTCCTCTGCAATAGGTTCATCAAATTGTGATATTTGATAATTTTTTGGTAAATCTGGATAAAAATATTGTTTTCTATCAAACTTGCAATGATCAGCCACATTTAAGTTGAGAGCTAAAGATGTTTTCACTGCATACTCTAATACTTTCTCATTCAAGACAGGGAGAGTTCCTGGCAATCCACATACTAAGGGATCTATATGTGTATTAGGATTTTCCCCAAATGCGGTTGAAGCGGATGTGAATATTTTACTTTTAGTATTAAGCTGAACATGTGTCTCTAAACCAATAACAGCTTCCCAAGATTCAGAATTTTTCATTAAATGATTGTTTCTTTATTAAATATTATGAGATATAAATTATAACAGTATCAAAACGTATGAAATTCAGGAAATAATTCAATGAATGAAGTTAAGAAGAATTCAATTTTAATTATTGGAGGGGGTTTAATAGGTTTATCTTTAGCCTATGAATTTGCTCGAAAAGACTATATGGTTGAAGTCTTAAGCAGAAACAGATCCGAATCTGCAGGATTTGTTGCGGCAGGCATGTTAGCTGCTCATGCAGAAGGGCTTGAGAATGAATTACTTAATTTTGGTCAATATAGTCAATTCCTAATCCCTGAGTGGATTAAAAATATTCAAATGGATAGTGGGATTGAATGCGGTTTAAAAAAATGTGGGATAATAGTACCTTTTGAAAATATTAACGATCTAAATAAATTTCCAACATTGAAAGATGGACAATATTTAAATAAAACTGAAATAAGAAATGAGATTAAAGGATTGCATAAAAAATGGCAACATGGATTACTGTTTGAACAAGATGGCCAAATAGATAATCGCAGAAGACTGATGAGAGCACTTGAAAGAGCATGTACAATACATGGGGTTAAATTTCAGGAAGGGACTGAAATAAAGGAAATAATTTCTGAAAAAGATTCTTTTCTAGGAGTTCGCATATTAACAGCAACAGGAGAATTAAATTCAATATTTTGCAAAAAAGCAGTTTTATGTTGTGGAGCTTGGAGCAATCAAATATTTGGCAAAGTTCCAATTATCCCAATCAAAGGACAAATGCTTTCTATTCAAGGACCGATTAGTAAATTCAAAAGAATTATATTTGGACCGCAAACTTATTTAGTTCCAAGAGATGATGGATTAATTATTGTGGGTGCAACTGTTGAGAAAAGAGCAGGATTTAACAAAGGGAATACCCCTGAAGGTATTAAAAAACTACAATTAGGTATTAATTCTATATATCCAGAAGCTCAAAGCTGGCCTCACATGGAACATTGGTGGGGATTCAGACCTGCAACACCAGATTTAAAACCCATAATAGGTCACTCTTCTATAAAGAATCTTTTTCTAGCTACTGGCCACTACAGAAATGGTGTACTTTTTTCTGCTGCAACTAGTAATTTAATATATAAAGTAATATGCGAAGCAAATATTAATGAGTTGGAAAAAGAATTCCTTGATAAATTTGCACTAAATAGATTTTATAAACAATAAATTCATTGCTCTACTCTCCATTCAATATCAGAGGGATTCCAATCATTCAATTCTTCATTGGCAAACCAAAGATTAATTTCAAATTCAGCAGTATCTTGCCCGTCAGATCCATGTACTATATTTCTGCCTATATTAGTTCCAAAGTCGCCTCTTATTGTTCCTGGTTCAGATTCCAAGGGATTTGTTGCTCCGATCAATTTCCTTGCATTTAAAATTACTCCAGGACCTTCCCAGACCATTGCCACTACAGGGCCACTTGAAATAAAGTCTACCAAATCACTAAAGAATGATCTATCTTTATGAATACCATAATGTTTTTGAGCAATATCCTTTGTTGGTTTTAATTGCTTTAAACCAATAAGTTTAAATCCTTTTTTTTCAAATCTACCAATAATTTCAGCCACCAATCCTCTTTGTACTCCATCAGGTTTGATAGCAATAAAAGTTCTTTCTTGATTCATTTTTTAAAATTCTTTATTTTATATTGATCTTTAAAGTGGCATCTTGGCAAGTAATCATTAAAATATTAGATAACTTACTAGAAAAGAATAAAAAATTTCTTCAAATATTAAACAATTGACAAAATCAAAATCACATTCTTCCAAGCAATTATGGTCTATCGAAGATAGCTCAAATTTATATGACATTAATAAATGGGGAGATAAATATTTTTCGATTAATGATAAAGGCAATATATCAATATCAGCTAATGGGAATAATATTAATAGTATAGATCTTTTAAAGCTAGTAGAGGAAATAAAAAGTAGAGAAATAAATCCGCCTTTAATCCTAAGATTCAATGATATTTTAAAAGATAGAATTGCCGAATTGCATAATGCTTTTTCGCAATCAATTCAAAACTATCAGTACAAAAATATATATCAAGGTGTATTTCCCATTAAGTGTAATCAACAAAAAAATTTAATTGAAAAAATTATAGAATTTGGCTCTGAATGGAATTTTGGCTTAGAAGTGGGAAGTAAATCAGAATTATTAATTGGAATGTCTTTAATGAATAACGAAAATTCTCTAATAATTTGCAATGGATATAAAGATAATAATTACATAGAAATGGCAATTCTTGCACGAAAATTAGGGAAAAAGCTCATCTTAGTAATTGAACAAAGAGGGGAAGTTAAAAGGATAATTGAAGCAGTAAAAAACTTAGGATCAAAGCCCATTATTGGAATTAGATCAAAACTGTCCAGTAGAGGCAGTGGGAGATGGAGTCAATCTAGTGGACAAAATTCAAAATTTGGATTATCAGCTCCTGAAATTATCGATACAATATATGAACTTAGACAAGCCAACTTACTAAATGAACTTAAATTGCTTCATTTTCATATAGGAAGTCAAATAAGTGATATTTCAGTAATAAAAGATGCTTTACAAGAGGGTAGTCAAATTTTTGTAGAGTTATCAAAATTAGGCGCTCCAATGCAATATATGGATGTTGGAGGAGGTCTAGGTATCGACTATGACGGGAGTAAAACTTCTTCAAATAATTCAACTAATTATTCTCTTCAAAATTATGCTAACGATGTAATCGCCACTATTAAAGATACATGCGAAACAAATAAAGTTGCGCAGCCAATCATAATTTCAGAGAGTGGAAGATCTATCACAAGTCATTGTTCCATTTTTATTTTTAACATCCTTGGGACTAGTAATATCAACATAAATATAGAATCTAATTTTAAAGATAATAAAAGTCAATCCTTAACGATTTCCAATCTTATTGATACATTAAATCAAATTAAAAACATTGATACAGCAAAAGATGATATTTCAAAAATAATTGAATTATGGAATGACGCACAAAAATTTAAAGAAGATTCGCTAGCTGCATTTAGATTAGGTTTTATAGGATTAAAAGAGAGATCTTTCGCTGAACAAATTACATGTGCATGCGGTAAAGAGATTACAAAAAAAATTGATATTGATAAACTTAATCATGCAAACTTTGAAGATATTAAATCAATCCTCTCATCTACCTATTATGGCAATTTCTCAGTTTTCAAATCAACCCCAGATAGCTGGGCAATCAACCAAGTTTTTCCTATTATTCCAATACATAGACATTTAGAAAAACCATCTTTAAAGGCTAGTTTTGCAGACCTTACCTGTGACTCGGACGGAAAATTAAATAATTTTATTGATAATGGAGAAGTTAAATCATTAATTAATCTTCATAATTTCTCTGAAAAAGATAATTATTTCATAGGAGTATTCCTCTCAGGATCTTATCAAGAAGCATTGGGTAATTTTCATAATTTATTTGGCAACACAAATATTATTCATATTGATATCGAGGGAAAAGATCAATACAAGATAAGCGATATGATTAAAGAAGACAGTAAGTCCGATATTTTAAAAGTTTTTGACTATAACTCTGACGATTTAGTAGAAATTATTAGATTAAAGATTGAATCAGCAATAACAAAAAAAAGACTAACGATAGACGAATCTCGAAAATTACTCTCCCAAATAGAAAACAGCTTACGAAAAAGTACTTATTTATCTGATTAATCAGCTAGTCTTTGGACTAGATATTGTTTCCCAAAATTCAATGATTGACTTATTTGACTAATATTTTTAGCTCCAGCTTGAGCAATATTTGATTTTCCGCCGCCGCCACCTGAACATATCTTTGCCATTTCATTAATTAATTTTCCTGCATGCAAACCCAATGCAACCAAATCAGATCCAAAAGAGATAATAAATAACACTTTGTGATTAACTTCTTCTGGAACACTTACCAGAATAATACCTGACTTCTCTCCAAGTTTAGAAGTAAGATCTAGTGCTGCAGCTTGAAGCGAATCTCCATCTAATCCATCTATTTGACTTATTATGAAAGAATACTGACCGATTTTTTCAACGGAAGAAAGTAAAGATGAATATTTTAAATAAGCTAACTTTGATTTAATTTTTTTAATCTCTCTATTTTTATTAATTAACTCTTCATGTATAGAAGTAACTCTATCAAATAATTGATTAGGATTTGTTTTCAAAAAGTCAGTTAGACTTTTTATTATTTTATTTCTTTCACCAAAATAATCTAGAAGAGATTGACCAGCCAATGCTTCAATTCTTCTTATACCAGAGGATATCCCTAATTCACTAATAATTTTAAAGCATCCTAACTCTGACGTTCTTTTCACATGAGTCCCACCACACAACTCCATAGAAACACCAGGGACATCTATTACTCTAACTACTTCTCCATATTTTTCACCAAACATTGCCAAGGCCCCCGCTTTTAGAGCATCTTGCTTCTTCATGACTTTTACTTCAATAGGATGATTTTCTAAGATCCATCGATTAACTAAATCTTCCACTTGGTTAAGTATATTTTGTGAAACTGGCTTAGCAGAATTAAAGTCAAATCTCAATTTATTAAATGCAACTAAAGACCCTCTTTGACTAACAGTTTCATCTACTAATAATTTTAATGCTGACTGTAATAAATGGGTAGCAGTATGATTTGCTTCTGCCTTAGCTCTTGAAATTTTATCGACCTTTGTTTCAACGGATTGATTAAATTGAATAGTACCTTTTTTAATAATCCCATAATGCAAATAAACATCCTTTTTCTTCACAACTTTATCTACTTGAATTATCACTTCATCTGAAATTATTAGACCTTTATCACCAACTTGTCCTCCAGATTCTGCATAAAAAGAGGTCTTATTTAGAATTATTTTTACTTGATCTCCCATATTGGCTTTTTCTATTTTTTCAGAGTTAATAAAAATACCTAAGACATAACCTCTTGAATTTAAGGTTGTATAACCTTCAAAAATAGTTTTTTCATATAATTCTATTTCTCTTTCAATAGAACCTTTTAATGTTAAGTCAATATTTTGAGAAGAAGCTTTTGCTCTTTCCTTTTGTTTTTTCATCTCCTCGTTAAAACCTTTCAAATCAACTTCAATCTTTTTTTCCTCTAAAATTTCTTTTGTTAATTCGAGTGGAAACCCATATGTGTCATACAACTCAAATACCTTTGCACCAGATATAATTTTCACACCAGAAGATATAATTTGATTTAAAAGTTTTTCACCTCTCTCTAAGGTCTCTAGAAATTTTCTTTCTTCAATATCAATATCATTAAGTATCCGTTCCAAATTCGCCTGAAGATCAGGATATGCCTTTTTCATTATTTCTACACCTACTGTAGCTAATTTGGCAATAAAAATATCCTTTATACCTAACAACCTACCATGTCTAATCATTCGTCTCAATAATCTCCTCAAGACATATCCCCTTCCAAGATTGCTAGCTATAACGCCATCTGAAATCAAATGAATAATTGCTCTTGTATGATCACCTAAAATTTTCAATGAAGTTTTTTGATAAGAATTTGATGTTGAATAAGAAATATTTGCTATCTCTGTAGCTTCGAGGATAATAGGAAATATCAAATCAGTTTCATAATTATTATTCTTCTTTTGAAGGATCTGAGCCATTCTCTCAAGGCCCATACCGGTATCTATATTTTTATTTTCAAGATCAGCTAAATTACCATTTGAGTCACGATTGTATTGCATAAAAACTAAATTATAAAATTCTATAAATCGCTCATCATCATCTAAATCTATATTTTCCATACCTCTCTCTGGATGGAAATCATAATAAAGTTCAGAACATGGACCACATGGGCCTGTTAAACCAGAGGACCAGAAATTATCCTTCTCATCTAACTCTATAATTTTTGCTGGGTTGATTCCTATTGATTCAAGCCATATTTTTTTTGATTCCTTATCTTTATAAAAAACACTTACTACAATATTTTCTTTTTTTAATTTATAAACTTCAGTTACCAATTCCCATGCCCATAAGATTGCTTCTTTTTTAAAATAATTTCCAAAAGAAAAATTTCCAAGCATTTCAAAAAATGTATGGTGCCTAGCGGTAACACCAACATTCTCAATATCGTTAGTTCTAATACACTTTTGACTTGATGTAGCCCTTTTAGATGGTCTATCTTTAAGACCTAAAAATACTGATTTAAAAGGGAGCATTCCCGCTATAGTTAATAAAACTGTAGGATCTTCTGGTATTAATGATGCGCTTGGAATTATTTTATGAGATTTTTTTTCATAAAAAGTTAAAAATGATTCTCTAATTTCATCACTACTTATTTGATTTCTTGTAGATTTAGAGGCCATTTATAGAAAAAATTTAATAAAATGATTAAGAAATACTCAATTTCTTGAATTTCACGATTAAAATCACGCGAATTTATATTGTACTCAACTAAAGTTAATAAATAAAGTTTTTTTGTTTTATGGTATCTTCTACAAAAACAGGTACTGCACATTTGCCACATATAGAACATAAATTATCAATACAATGCAATAATTTTGCAGATGATTCAACAGCTATAAGGTCACTAGACTGGGACAGAAGCAGATTTGATATTGAATTTGGATTAAGAAATGGAACAACATACAATAGTTTTATTATTAAGGGTGAAGAAGTGGCGATCATAGATACCAGCCACTCAAAATTTGAAAAATTATGGATTGAAAGCTTAATTGAAAAGGTCGATCCAAAACAAATAAAGTATTTAATTACGAGTCATACCGAACCAGATCATTCAGGTTTGATTAAAGATTTACTAAGTCTTAATAGTGATATAACTATTGTAGGCTCAAAAATTGCCCTTAAATTTATTGAAGATCAAATCCACCAATCTTTTAATAGATTAGAAGTAAAAAGTGGTGAATTCCTTAATCTTGGTAAAAATAAAAATAGTGGCATAGAGCATAAGATTGAGTTTATTAGCGCACCAAATTTACACTGGCCTGATACTATTTTTTCTTATGATCACGGCACGCAAGTTTTATATACTTGCGATGCTTTTGGCTTACATTACTGTTCAAACGAATTTTTTGACTCTAATCAAAAAGAAATCTTTAAGGATTTTCGTTTTTATTATGACTGTTTAATGGGGCCAAATGCTAGAAGTGTTATTCAGGCATTAAAAAAAATTGATAAATTACCAGAAGTTAATGCAATCGCAGTTGGACATGGACCAATTTTAAGAAATCATGTAGATTTTTGGAAAGATAAATACTCTGAATGGAGTAACAACAAAAGTAAAGGCAATGAATTTGTAGCGGTTTGCTACATCAGTGATTATGGCTTTTGTGACAGACTAAGCCAAGCGATATCTCATGGAATTAACAAAGCTGACGCTCAAGTGCAACTAATTGATTTAAGATCATCAGACTCACAAGAATTAACAGCACTTATTAATGAAGCAAAAGCCATTGTAATCCCTACATGGCCATTAAATTATGATAGTGATTTACAAGAATCTATTGGCACACTCTTTGCAGCATTAAAACCTAAACAATTAACAGCAATTTATGACTCATTCGGTGGCAACGATGAACCAATTGATTCTCTCGCAAATAAATTAAGGGGATTACAACAAAAAGAGGCTCTATCACCCCTAAGAGTCAAAGAAATTCCAAATCCAATAATCTACCAAAAATTTGAAGAAGCGGGAACCGATCTTGGTCAATTGATAAATAAGAAGAAAAATATCGCGTCAATTAAAAATTTAGATTCCAATCTTGATAAAGCATTAGGAAGATTAAGTGGTGGGCTATATGTTGTTACAGCAAGTGAGGGGGCCGGCGCTGATTTCAGACAAAGTGCGATGGTTGCAAGTTGGGTTAGTCAAGCAAGTTTTTCGCCTCCTGGAATCACAGTGGCTGTTGCAAAAGATAGAGCTATTGAATCTTTTATGCAAGTTAATAAAACATTTGTAATAAATATCTTAAGAGAAGACAATTACCAAAAAATGTTTAGACATTTTTTAAAACGTTTCGCACCAGGTGCTAACAGATTTGCTGATGTAGAAATAATAAAAAATTTAGCTAAAGGTGGGCCTGTGTTGGCTGAGTCATTAGCTTACCTAGATTGCAAAGTGATTTCAAGATTAGAAACACCTGATCATTGGATTATTTACGGGACAGTTGAAAATGGAAGAGTCTCAGATTTAAGCTGTAAAACTGCAGTTCATCATAGAAAAGTTGCAAATCACTACTAATCAAAAGTTTATTTGTAGAAATGGAAAATAAGAATATTCTATCAATATTAGAAAATAATAATTTATTAAAATTTGATATTAGTACAAATTTTAAATGCTTTAGATTTTTAGATAATAAAAAAGAGAAATTTGAACTCGAATTTAATTTAGAAAGAGGGACATCATTTAATACATTTTTAATCAATGAAAATCATGAATTAATTATCATTCACCCTCCTGAAATAAATCATTTTGATTTATTAAAAAAAATAATAAATATTTATTCAGAAGAATTGAAACTTGTAAAAATTAATATAATTACAGGCCATATTAATCCAAAAATTGTTGACACCATAAAATCTATAAAAGAACTTTTCGAAAGCACTGAAATTACTTGTTCGGCCCCAGGGGAAAAACTTATTTCTGAATTATGGTTACAAAAAAAACCTGGAGTTAAAGAAGAAATATCAATCCCATTACCCAATATTGTTTTAGTTAAAAAAGATTTCTTACTAAAATTAAAAGAACATACTTTACACTTAATTCCTGCTCCTACTGCGAGATGGCCTGGGAGTTTAATAATATATGAAGAAAATTCAGAAATCTTACTAAGTGAAAAATTATTTTCTTGTCATATCGCGTACGAAGATTGGTCTGAGAATAATAGGTTAAGTACAGAGGCCGACAGGAAACATTTTTATAATTGCTTAATGGCTCCTATGTCAACTCAAATAACTTCACTGTCCGAAAAATTATTTGAATATGAGATAAAATGCATAGCTCCATTACATGGACCTGCGATTGAATATAGCCTAAAAAGTTTCATGAACGACTATATCCGTTGGGGTGAAAATCTAGCTATAAACTCACCAAAAATTGCTTTAATATATGCGAGTGCCTACGGTAATACAGCTTCAATTGGAGACGCACTAGCAAAAGGGATAACTACAACGTCAGTAGAAGTTGAAAGTATAAACTGTGAGTTCACTACAAGCGATGATTTAATTAAATCAATTAAGAAAGCTGATGGATATCTATTAGGTACTCCAACATTAGGAGGACATGCTCCTACTCCAATAGTCAGTGCTCTAGGAAGCATCCTATCAGAAGGGGATAGAAAAAAGCCTATAGGAATATTTGGTAGTTTTGGTTGGAGTGGAGAAGCAATAGATCTACTTGAATCTAAACTGCAAGATGGTGGATTTAAGTTAAGCTTTGAACCAATTAAAGTTAAATTTAGTCCTAATAAACCAAAGATTAAAGAAATTGAAGAAATTGGTACACATTTTGGAAGAAAAATCTTAAAAAAATCAAAACAAAAAATTAGGCAATCAGATGTTGGCATGATTTCCAGTAAAACCAACCCCACTTTCCAAGCTTTAGGGAGAGTTGTTGGTTCTCTTTGCGTCCTGACAGCTTCAAAGGGTAAGGGAGAAAATAATGTAAAAAGCGCAATGTTAGCTTCATGGGTAAGTCAAGCTAGTTTTTCCCCGCCAGGTTTAAGTATCGCAGTCGCAAAAGATAGAGCAGTAGAATCTCTATTACAAAAAGGAGATACTTTTGCACTTAATATACTTAGTGCTAACAATTTAAAAGAACCAATGAAAAGATTCTCAAAGCCTTTTGCACCAGGAGAAAATAGATTTTCTGGTTTAAAAACAGAAGAAACTCCAAATGGGCAAATTATAATTCCTGAATCTCTTGCATGGCTTGATGCGACAGTAAAAGAAAGAATGGAGTGTGGTGATCACTGGGTGATTTATGCTGAAGTAAACTATGGAAGTGTAATTAGAAAAGATGATTTAACAGCAGTACATCACCGCAAAAGCGGCTCTAATTATTAAAAACAATTTCTAAAATCATGAAAGAATCAATTGATCTTATAATCATTACAGCTAGCAATGGAAAAAATTTAGACCTCGCAAAAAGATTTAAAACCAAGAGTATGGAACTTGATTTATCTTCCGAAATTCTAGACCTTTCTGAACAAAATATTCCTTTATATAATCCAAGAATTCATACAGGGGGAGAGATCCCAGAAGAAGTAAAACTTATCAAAGAAAGATTATTCAACGCCGAAAAGTGGGTAATTTGTGCACCTGAATATAACGGTTCGATACCACCAATATTATCTAATTTAATCGCTTGGCTTTCTGTCTCAGGTGATGATTTCAGAAACTTATTTAATGGACAGCCAATCGCAATTTCTACTTTTTCAGGTGGGCATGGTATAGGACTCCTGACCTCATTAAGGATTCAATTAGTACATTTAGGAAGTCAAGTCTTAGGAAGACAACTTTCATCATGTTTCAGTAAACCCGTAGAAGATGAAACGGTCGAAGATATAATAAATCGCCTCATGCAAATGAATAAATTAATCTTAAAATAAGAAATCTTAAAATTAGTTTTGTAAATCCCAAACTTCTAAAATTTTTCTAGCCATTGGCAATGCATGAACTGAACCTCCTCCTGGTGTATTTTCAGCAAATGCGACAACTACTAATTCGCTTTTTTTAGAAGGAGAATAGCAAACAAACCAAGCATGATCTGGACCTCCATTAGCATCTTCAGCCGTTCCAGTCTTACCAGATATTGTTGGTAAATCTTGCGTACCATAATTGATTGATGATCCAGTCCCTGATAAAACAACTTTCCTTAAACCACGTTGAATGATCTTTATATTTTCACTACTAATATCAATCTTTTGAGTTTTCTTATTCAATAAATCATTACTTCTTTTTAATGACACATGTGGTGTAACAAGATAGCCTCCATTAGCGATAGCAGCATATGCCCTGGCAATTTGCATAGGTGTAACTTGAACAACAAATTGGCCAATTGACATACTTGCAATATCTTCAGGAATCCAAGGAGTTTTTCCTGCCTCACCCCATCCCCTACCGTTTTTTGCCCAATCACTACTAGCTATTAAACCCGCATCCTCTTGCAGTGATAACTCAATACCAGTTAATTTTGAAAACCCTAAATCCTGGGCAACTTTATTAATAGCATCAACACCAACACCATATCCAACTTGATAAAAAAAAGTATTACTAGAAAGTCTTAAAGCATCTTCATAACCAATATCACCAAAGCCTAAATCATTATGTTCGCGAAAACATTGACTTCCATAAATAATACACGGTTTCGTTTCTAAAATAGTACCAGATGGAAATTTACCAGTTTGCAGGCCAGTCAATGCAGTAACGATCTTCCATACACTTCCTGGATCATATGCATTTAAAGCTCTATTTAATAAAGGTTTAGAGGAGGAATAAAATAATCTATTAAATTCTCTTTCTGGTTTGAAATCATTAGAAAAAAAATTTAAATCAAAAGTAGGCTTACTTGCCATTGCTCTTATAGATCCATTTCTAGGATCAAGAGCTATTATGGCACCACCCTTTTTGTCTTTTAAAACTTCTTCTGCCATCATTTGAAGATCAAAATCAATTGTCAATTGAATATCCTTTCCTTTTTGAGATGGTTTTACACCTAATGATTGTTGAAATATTCCTGCAGCATTGACTTCAATCATCTCTCCACCCCATTCACCTCTTAAATCATTTTCATAAATATGTTCAATACCTGTCCTGCCAATATAGTCATTAATCCTGTAACCCTTTTTAGATAAAATAGGAAATTCTTTATCTGTGACTGGAGAAATATATCCTATGACGTGCGCTGCAAAGGATTTATAAGGATAATTTCTAATAATTCTTTTTGAAATTTCTACACCAGGAAATAAGAGTGCGTTTTCTTCAAACTTTATAAGATTATCAATTGAGAGATTATCAATCAATTTTATAGAGTATTTTGAACTATTAAAACCTTTCTCATATCTTGATTGTAAATCTTTTGAATTAGCCTGCAATAAGCTAGAGAGTAGATATTTATACTCTTCCCAAGATTCTTTTTTTACATATTGAGGCTTTATTATTAAGGAATAATTTAACTTACTATCTACTAAAATCTTTCCATTTCTATCCAGTATTTTCCCTCTAATTGGCTGCGATGCAATTAATCTAATTCTATTCTGATCAGACATTTTTTTAAAGTTTTCAGTATTTATCAGTTGTAAAAAGATCAACCTGAGAAGAATTAAAAAAAAGCCAAAAGTAGCAAACGCAAACAACACTAAAGATTGTTTATCCGTAGATACATTTCTTTTGAAAAATTTATTATTAATCAATTATTTCCCTGAAATGTCTAAAGAAAGTTGCTTGATAATATTGTTTATATTTTTAAGCTTAATTACTAATAATTGATAATCTTTTTCACTCTCAGAATTACCATTAAAATTATTATTTATATCAGAAGTAGTTACCTCTTCCTGCTTTGAAGAATTATTTTGCATATTTAAAAACTTATCAAGAATATCATCAAGCTTAATATTATTAGTTCTTAAAAAATCTACTAAAGAATCCAAAATAGTATTACTTGAATTTTGCATATGGTTATTTTATTAAAATTAGTATATACAAAAAATATATTAACCAATTAAAAATAATCAAAAATTTACTTAATCTTATTTTGAGTTATAGGTTCAAAATAAGGATTACAACTGTTCTTGGAAATTCCTGCAAACCAACCAATGAAAGCTGAAAAAATCACCATTATAAAAATTGGGACAAAAGCTTTATGAGTTGTATCCAAAGATAACCACTCATGCCAATTCCTTACAAATCTTTGTCTTTGAAATTTCCTTCTCTCTTTTAATGCTATTTTTGCTTTTTTTGCAAATGAATTCTTAACCCATTTTTCAAAATCATTTTTCTTGGCATAAGCCATTTTTCTCTCAATGTGAAGAATCTGAGATTCATTTAAATTAGGATGAAATTTACTTATTAATTTCAGAGTTTTTAAAAACATTTCAATAGTACCATCCTTAATAAATTTTTCTTCTTGGCTTAAATTAGACCAATCTAATTCAGGATAAAACCTACTTCTATTGTTTATGATTAGCTCATCTACTATTTGTCCAGGTTCTCTCAACCATCTATTAGTCTTCTCATCAAATTTTCTCCAATATAAAAAAGGATTAATAAAAATTTTTTTATCTGCAATTTTTACAACATCTTGCTGCAATTTATTACTTAATTTATTTTCCTGAGATGATAAAGTAACCAAGATTAAATTTGTTTCTTACTAAAGATTACCTGTATTTAAAATTTTTTCCAGAAAATCTAAGGTCGTAAAAATTTTGATTTAATTAAAATTTTGAGATAATGTCCAACGTTTTTTTAAATAACTACATATCTCACAATAAAATGATGGTTTTGGAAAAATATCAGATCTTAAAAGGTTTACTGTTTCTTCAACTTTTGCTTCAACCCAATCAGTACAACAATTTAGCTTAACGAGATGAGCTTCAAATTTAAGTTCTTGATTAAAAAATTTTTCATTTTTATTCCCATTAAAATAAACCAAATAAGCCTCATCAGCCACCTTAAAACCATTTTTCTTTAGTAACCATTGGTACATTTCTAATTGTCTTTTATAGGCTTTTGGATATTCGTATTTATTAAAAGTTTCATTCCAATCAAAATTATTTTTTGAAGTTGCTTTTACATCAGCAACAATTAATTCTCCATTTTCTTTTTGCCATATATCATCTAATGCACCGCCAAAATTATAATTTTTTTCTGAAGATATATATCTTAAGCCTTTAAAATTATTTCTCCATTCATCAATTTTTTCGTGATTAAATGGGATAGCATTAATATTATTTTCTAAAAATAAAGGATGAGGTTTTTGAATTTTTCTATAATAATCAAATTCATTTTTACATAAATTATCAACTGCAATATTCAATGTAAAAGGTAAGGAAGGTGGTTTTATTTTAAATTTGTTTTCAAGTACGCAACATCTTGGACAATTTAAATACTTCTCAACTGTCGCTCTACTTAATTTAATTAAGTTATCCATATTTGGCTTAATTTTTTATAAATGCAATATTCAAAACACTTAATAACTAATTTTTAATAAAACAGTATTTTTCATAGCATACTTTTTAAAAGAGAACTTTGTTGAGATTGATTTATAAAGAAAGTTTGTTGTTGCTTATCTCTAAATTTAGACGAAACAAAAAAAACGACTACAAGAAAAATAGTTAATATTAATAAATCTCCAATTGTAAACCCACGCTCTTTAAAAAACATCTTTAACAAATTTTATATTAATACTAAATAAATAATACACTTAAACCTTAATTAAAACCTGTTGTTTTATTTTAAAGAAACTTTTCATATCAGATTCATAAGATTAATTAATAATCTAGGTCTTTAAAACAGGTTTTAACATAAGCTCCTCTACTATTTTTAATTAATAGTGAAAACTTTCCGTGAAGATAATTTATACAAAAATAAAATTTACTGATATCAAAATTTTAGAAAAAGATTAAACATATTTATTCACTTGTAAGCTAATTACTCCATAAAGATATATATTCAAAAAAATATTATATGAGTTTGCGTATAGATATTATTTATTATTGGAATGAATAATTAATTAAAAAAATTACTCAGTCACAATATATTAAACAATTTTGATTGGTTGGATGTTCTCTACATTCTTTATCCCAGAAGTTTTGAAACTCAGGAGTACATTTTTCAAGTTCTTTTGGTGTTTCGTTAATTTTTAATCCTGCATAATTAAACGCAGTTAAATATCTTGGAAGGATGTTAAATTGATTGAATAGTTTCATAAGACCTCCTAGATCTATATATATATTTTCCTACAATTAACTTTAAATTCATAGAGTATTATTACCCGAGTAGAAATGCTTTATGGTTGTCAAGACTATCTTTTCTAATTCAGCAGGATTATAAATAATTCAGGATT
>CETG01076287.1_pt1 | contig 20068 bp, 16 predicted proteins | sample 361471 | NCBI WGS metagenome assembly CETG01 (sample SAMEA2622696, study PRJEB7988) | marine metagenome | isolation source: saline water (ENVO:00002010), including | reverse complement strand
CCCCGCAGGCGGTGCGTTTTGACGAAGTTCGACTCAAGACCGATCGCAAAGAAGCCGCTCTCCTCGATGTTCGTATCGACATCTCGGTACTTGGTCCACTGGAGGGAGCATGAAACTGGTCGGCAGCAAGCTGCTGCTCGCCATGGGCTATTCCCTGTGGTTCAGCGCGGTGTTCACTATATTGCTCTGGCTTACCTTTCCCTGGGACCGGGTTCGCGACCAGATCGTAGTCGCCGCTGCCGACTCGGGAGCCAACCTGCTGCTCGATTCAGTGCGCGCCACAACATCCAGCGTGCAGGCAAAAGGCCTCACCCTGAACTCCAAAGACCCGCAGACAGGTCCACTGATGAACCTTGAGCGAGTCAAGGTCAGCAGTAGCAGCTCAGGAGTGATTGGCGCAGCGCTGGAACTGCGCTCCATCCTGACTGGCAGCTCGCCAGCAAGTGGCACGGAGACCAATCGAAGAATCCTCGAAGCCCTTGAGGAACTGGAAATTGAAGTAGACCTCTACGGCGGGGAATTTGAGCTTGAGGCCCAAAGCGACGGGAACGTATCCCGGATCAAATCGGACTTCAGCCAGATCGACCTCACTGATTACCGCCTCTCGACCCGCAGCGTAACGGCGAATCCGAAAGGCAAGCTCCGCGGCGGAAGCGACCTGACCTGGCACTGGGAAGACGCTAAGAAATCAAGCGGCTCCATTGATCTGGTAGCCAATGGACTGCTCCTGGAAGGCCTCACGGTGGCCGGATTCGGCCTCCCCGAGACCTCCTTTGACCGCTCCGAAGCCCACCTGAAGGTAAGCCGGGGTCGGGCAGAATTTCGCGACACCTCGTTTGAGTCTGAAGTCCTGCAGTTCGCAGTCGAGGGCTACATCAACCTGAACACCGAGATCAGCCGAAGTCGCCTTGCACTGCGTTTTCGATTCAAGGTCAGAGATGACCTGGATGGGCTGCTCAAGGTCCAGTTTGGCTCCAACCCACGGCACAAAGATGACCGAGGTTGGTACCACTATCAGGTGAATGGAACCTTACAGCGACCTAGGCTGCGCGAAAGTCCAGCAGCAGCAAAACGAGGAAAGAAACGAACAAAGCCTCGGCCAGCTGCGCCGCCTAAAAGCAAGGAAGACCCAGAACCCAGCGCGGAAGAGGAAGAGCCCGAAGAGGAGCTTCGAGAGGCTCGTCAAAAAGAGCTGGATGAAGAACGGGAGCGCCTGAGAGAAGAGCGCGCCAAGCGCCGCGAAGAACGTAAGAAGAAGCGCGAGGATCTTATCCGCAAGCGCAACGAGAAGCAGGCTCAACTGGACAGCGATGAAAATCTACGTCCGGCAACCGACGACAGCCAACCCGAAGAAGAAGAACCACTGCGGAGCAACAATCCTGAAGAGGAAGAGGCTGAAGAAGAAGAAGAAGAGGCTGAAGAAGAGGTCGAATAGACCTAACGAAGTTCAGGATTTGAGGGCTCCATGTACTTCACGGATCAGGAATTGCCCCACATCGATACGCTCCGCCAGCATCGCCTCGCGGCGCCGCTCAAAGCTCTTTCGAGTGACCTCTAAATCACGCAAGCAGGCCTCAATTGCCGGACGCGCCTGCTGCTCTCCATTCATGTTCCATAAGAGGCTAAATTCCTCTTCAAGGTCAAGCATGTAGCCAAGTCTGGCGCTGTGCACAAAGATCGCAGGCGTGCCCAGGACAGCAGCTTCAGCGGCCATCGTCGCCCCTTCCCCCACATAAAGATCTGCGGCAGCCAGCAAGTGATGCATACGCTCAGGAGCCAGCTTCAAGGCGAGATGCTGCAAGGGTTCAGGAACGCCCCGCTCCCCGCTGATGACCACCCTGATCTGCGACGATAACCAGGTAACAAAAGCGACCGGATCAGAGAAACCCGAATCGCCCAGGTCATGACTCGCCTCCCAGGAGACCAGGCGAACCACGGCAAAGGGTTCCTTGCTACCCAATCCGGCCTCCTCACGCACGGCTGGATCAGCGGTAAAGCGGCTCGGATGCAGATAGGCCAGCTCGTGATAGCCCGGGTAACGAATAGCCCGCTCCGGTGCAGTACCCCGATAGGAACCCGGAAGATAGAGCCGATGACAGATTGGATAGACAAAACGGTTGGTCAGCGCCGCGGTCTCGGTGTCATAGAAAACCCAGGACGGAACCCGAGTGACCCTGCTGACCGGCGCAATCACCGGCCCCATAATGCCCAACAAAAGATCCGGTCGAAAACGCTTAACCCTCCAGGTCAGTCGCGCACAACGAATGACCAGCTCGCGAGCGAGGCCGACCATGCCGCCGCCAATTCCAGTCAGGACCTCATAGGGCAATCCATAGGAGCGCAGTAGATCGAGGGTTACATCCTTCTCCCGCGCTGTGAAAAGCACCTCGCCCCCATCCTTGAGCACCTCCTGGGCCAGCGGCCGAAAGAAGTGCACATGGGCAGGGTGAAGAACGTCGAAGATCAGTCGCAAGATCAGTCCGTTGCAGGGCCGTCAGAGAGTCGTGTACTGGGAGCATCAGCAGGGTTGCTGGAACTTGCTGCCTCAAGACGACGCAGTCGAAGCAGCGCCTCCTCGCTAAGCTTTCGATTCGCGGCCACCAGATCCGAAAGCATCGCCATCATTCCAAGCTGAACACCGATCACCAACAAAGCAGCACTCAACACCACCGACTGTACATGACCGCTGCCCTGGCCCTGAGCGTAGAACCAAAGAAACCTGAGCCCCAAGCCGAAGCCGGCAGCAAAGCTCAACCCACCCAAGGTGAGAAAGGACCGAAACGGCTTGTAGAGCAGATAAGAGCGGAGAATCGTCACCGCCGAACGGGACACATAACTACGGATGCTCGAGATCAGACGACTCTCTCTCAGCTTCTCGTTGGTCGTCACCTCAACCGACTCGATCTTCATACCGCCATGACCGGCCTGAATGATCGACTCCAGGGTGTAGGTGTACTCCCCGACCAGGTTCATCCGCATAGCGGCCTCACGGCTCCAGCAACGAAAGCCAGAAGTCGCATCGGGAACCTCGGTGCCAGAAAACTGTCGGACAACCCATGAGCCCAGGCTCTGCAAACGCTTCTTGGTCCAGGAGAAGTGGGCGATCCCGCTGGTCTTTCGATCACCAATGACCACATCAGCCCGACCGGCCACCACTGGCTCCACCAAACGCGGAATAGCATCGCCGCTGTATTGGTTATCGCCGTCCGTATTGACGATGTAATCGGCGCCGAGCGCCAGCGACGCGTTGATCCCAGCCCGGAAAGCCGCGGCTAGACCGCGATTGCGCGGAAAGCGAACCAGATGATGCACACCCAATTGCCTGGCCACTTCAACCGTTCGATCCGTGGAACCGTCATCGATGATGAGGTACTCAACCCGATCAACACCCTCAATCGAGCGCGGCAGGTCAGCCACCGTCACCGGCAGGGTCTGCTCCTCGTTCAAGCAGGGAATCTGAATGATCAGCAGCGACATGAGTCAACCTCCAGAAACCGTACGGCCCCGGACTAGGGCCACACTCAACTCTCCCCAGAGACGAGCGGGCGGAACCTTACTTGATGACTGAGCCCGACGAAAGCGCCAATTAAGCGGGACATTTTCTGTCCCGGCAAGATCGGATCCGGTTCCCCGACTCTGCTAGGCTGGCGCCGCCATGCACGATTCAAACAACCTGATATGGCTTGACTTGGAGATGACCGGGCTAGATCCGAAGCGGGACCTGATCATCGAGGTCGCAGTTCTGGTCACTGATTCGCAGCTGAACGTCCTCGCCGAGGGGCCATGCGTCGCTGTTCATCAGAGTGACGAAGTGCTCGCTGCAATGGACGATTGGTGTACCCGAACCCATGGAGCTTCGGGCCTCATTGACCGGGTCAAAGCGTCCCCGGTTAGCATTGAGGAAGTCGACGATCAGGTGGCAACTTTTATCGCCCACTGGGTTCCCCCCGGACGATCTCCACTGTGCGGCAACTCGATCTCTCATGACCGACGCTTCGTACGGCGCTTTATGCCAAAGCTGGAACAACACCTCCATTATCGAAACATCGATGTGAGCACCATCAAGGAACTGGTGAAGCGCTGGGCGCCCAAGTTAAGTGGCGCGCCAAAGAAAAAAGGGCTGCATCTGGCGCTGGATGACATCCGCGAGAGCATCGCTGAGCTGAGCTGGTACCGAGACCACGTGTTCCGAGACTTTACCGAGCTCCAAAGCTAGGTCGAGATCGTGAGCGAACCGCGTCGCCTCAACTATCAAATAGAGCACCTGCTCTCAGCACAGGATGAAGCGAGCCTGTACCTGGGGACTGAGCGACGGGCCTCAAGGGACAGTCGTCAGGTCCTCATCCAGTGTATGCCAGCGCCTTCTCGAGCTCCTGACAAAGTTCCAGCACTACTCCTGCGGGAACACATCACCACCTGTGCACTGCATCACTCCTCTATTGCTCAGATCCTGGGTGGGGGTCAGCACGGCGACCATTACTTTATTGTCTATGAGTATCTCCCAGGCCCCGATCTGGAAGAACTACTAGGAAGGGTTCACCTGCGCGGAGTCCGCTTTCCTCTGGATGTAGCCCTATACATCACAAGCCGGTTAGGCGAGGCCCTCAACTACGCACACTCGCTGAGCCCGCGACCCAAAGCTGCAGTGGACTACCACGGCTCCCTCTCCCCCGACAAAGTACTGCTCTCAATCGGTGGGCAGGTGCGGGTTCGTAGCTTTGGAGCCGGACCCGCAGAGCTGGCCTATCGCTGCCCCGAACAACTCAAAGCCAGTGCCGGTAGCCAGCATGCGGATCTATTCAGCCTCGGCAGCATCTTGTTTGAGATCCTGAGCGGGGAGCGGCCATTTGACGGAGCAAGCGAGCACGAGATGCGCGAATCATTGGCCAACTGCCAGGCCCCAGCCCTCGGCACCCTGCGATCCGATGTTCCCGAAGCCCTCGAACGGCTTGTTGCCCGATGTCTCGCCAAAAAGCCGGAGAATCGCTACCACACGGCCAAAGAGCTGAACTGCGACCTTAGAGCATTGATGAGCTACCGCCGTGTGCTGGACGGCTCTGCCGCACTTCGTGACTTCCTCACGGAGTCCTTCCCAGAGCGCTCCAGCCGAAGAGTTCCACAACCTGCTGCTGAACCACAGGCTAGACCCTGGCAAGAACTCGGACACCACCTGTCGGCCCGCTTGGTCCAGCTACCTCGATCCATGGACCCGCTGCGCTCAAACCAGATCCGGCTTATTCGCAGCCAAAACCACCATGAACATGACAGTAAGCTCAGGGATCCAAGCCTGGACTCTGCGGCGATGGAAGCAAACCTTGACGGCTGAAGTTCCCGCTTCGCTGACCGGCTATTGGCCGGCTCTGAACGACTACGAGATCGTTCGCCAACTAGCGGCTCACCGTGGAGTCAGCAGCTACCTTGCCTTAAGGCCTTCCGGCCTTGGAGTGGAGCGACAGGTACTTCTCAAAGTCTGCCAGGCGACCCTTCAATTTGGCTTCAGTAGCGCAAAAGAACTCAGCGATGAGTCCCGCCTGGGCCTGCGGCTCGATCACCCAGGGCTGCTCTCGGTCATCGACTACGGCCGCGACGAAGGCTGCACCTTTCAGGTTCGAGAGTGGGTAGATGGAATCAGCTTGAGACGACTGCTCGAGCAGACTTGGGCCAAGGGCCAATTCCCAATCATCGCAGCACTACAATTGGGCGAGCAGTTGTGCTCAGTGCTCTGTTATCTCCATCAACTGAGCGTCCCACCCTGGGCCCCGGCAGGCCTGATTCACCACGGTGTTGTTCCGTCCAACGTAATCGTTTCTGCGCAGGGAGAAGCACGGCTGGGCAACCTGTTTCAGGTTCAACCTCGGGGAACTCAGCTAACCAGCTATCAAGGAGCTTCTGAGGACCCTGAGTTCGGTACAGCAAGGGCCTTTATTGCCCCTGAATTACAGGCCGGTGCTGGCTCAGAACCGGCCACTGACATCTTCGCTCTCGGCACCCTGCTTTATGAAGCAGTCGTTGGTCCCGAAGCACTCTCGGGCGATGTTTCTTCTGATTGGCAGCGCCAACGCGATGACCGCGAAGTCTTGCGCAGACTTGAGGCTGCCCCACTACCGCCAAGGTTGACAGAACTGTTGATCCGATCGATGGCCTCAAGCCCCAATGAACGCTTCAACAGTGCTGAAGAAATGCGACTTGAGCTCATCGCCCTGCTCGATGAGCAGCAGGATCAGGCCGGTGTCGGGGAGCTGCGCAGACTGGTACAGCTCCAACTCCAAGCTGAATAATCAAATCACCTGATCAGCTCTTTCAGAAGGCAAGCGGAGCTCACTGCTGACAACCACCCTAAAGGTGCTGCCAGACCCGACTGTGCTGACCACCGAGACGTCCCCGCCCAGGAGCCGAGCGAAGCGCCGAGAAATCGTCAAACCGAGACCACTGCCGCCATACTCGCGAGTTGAGGTTCCATCCACCTGACGAAACTCATCGAAAATGGATTCAAGCGAGTCCGGAGGGATACCGATCCCTTCATCCTGAACGGTAAGCTCAACACAGCCGTCTTCCAGCTTCAGACGCTTGATCTCGACCGAACCGCTAGAGCTGAACTTCACCGCGTTGTTGACCAGATTCAGCAAGATTTGTTGCAACTTCTGTCGATCGCTGAACATCATCAGCGGTTCCTGTTGCTGGTCATTGTAAATCACATCGATGCTCTTCTCTCGACCAAGAACCCCACCGGTATCCCTGACTTCGGAGAGCAATTCATCCAGACTGAAGACTTCGGGGCGCACCTCTAGGGCACCAGCCTCAAGGCGGGCAAGATCGAGAATCTGCTCTATAAGGGACAGCAGATCTGAAGCTCGCAGCGAGATGTTCCCAATCGCCCCTCCCTGTCGATCGGACAGGTCACCATAAATGCCCCCAGAGAGCAGATCGGCGTAGCCCATGATGGCATTCAGTGGCGTTCTCAACTCGTGGCTGACATTGGCTAAAAACTGATCCTTTAGTCGATTCGCTTCAAGGATCTTCTGGTTGCTAAGCCGAAGGCCCCGGTTGGCCTCCTCAACCTGGCGAATATAAGCCCGGTTCTCTGCTTCAAGTTCACGTTCGTGGGTTACATCCCGGCCGATGATAACGAAGCCATCCCCAGTCCGATCCACCGAAGTGGGCTCCTCGACCTCAAGACGCGAGAAACTCACCTTGGCGACAAAGCCCTCACTGCCACCAACAACTCCCGCCATCTCCAACTGGGGACACTCGCCCTTCTGGACCTTCTTCATCAGCTCTTCAGCCGCACCACTGGTGGCTAGGTCGGCAAACAGAGTACGAAAGTGGCGCTGTCCAACCACATCGGGAGCGTCAAGACCAAACAAGGACTCGGCAGCCATATTGAAGGAGAGGATCGTCCCGTCATAACTACAAGCCACGATAAAGTAGTCCGAAGTGGAGGCCAGCACCTCGTTCAGGAAGGCTGTAGTTCGATTCAGCTCTTCGGTCCGATCAGTAATGATCTGCTCTAGAGAATCGGACAAAAGGCGCAGTCGCTCCTTTTCCGAACGCAACTTCTCATAAGCAATATCCAAAGCCCGGCTCCGCTCCTCGAGCGCGCGACTCATCTTGACCGCTTCATCACTTTGATCCTCAAGTTGGATCATGCGACGCAACAAGGCACGATCAATGGAACTCCTCAAGGCCCTGCTGTCTACCGAAGACTTCGATAGGTAATCGATAGCTCCCATTCGGAACAGATCTACCGCGAGACTCTCATCACCCTCTCCAGTGATCACAACCACCGCAACGTCGAGAAGGTTCTTGCGAATCTCTGCCAACACCTCAATACCGTCAAAATCAGGCAGACCGTAATCCAACAAAACGACGTCAAAATTGCCACTTAGCAGGAGCTTCAGCGCAGCAGAGCCACTGGTCGCTCCTTCGACGCTAGCCTTGGGGTAGGCCCTGTGGACGATGTCCCGAACCAGGCGGACAAATTCCTCGTTGTCATCAACAATCAAGACCTTTGGCCGGTCCATCGAATCGGGCGAACAGATCAACTCAACTCCACCAAGGCCAAGCAAAGAGCGGAACTGCGGAGCTGTGGATCAACTGGCAGAGCCCTGGGGAGTGAAGACAGCATCGAGTTCACCGCTAAATGTAACCGAGGTGATGGAGGTCCCATCGCCAAAACTAACCGCCCAGAGAGAGCTGTAAAAATAGTGCCCGGACATCGCTCCTAGAGAAGACTCGCCAAGCAGCCCGTAGTACCTCCAGAAGGGTACCCAGCCAGGAGCTCCAGGCGGGGCAGCCGCTAGAAGAGACAGCCCGTCACCACTGTTGACCGAGTCAAAATAACGACCTTCAAGCTCCTCAAGGTAACCCACATGACTGAAGAAAGAGCCGGCCGGGCCCTGCCCAGCAAAGGTCTGATAGTTGATGCTGCCATCATTGGTTAACTGAAGACTTGCATCGAGACCATAGTCCCTGGTGATCAGTCCCTGGGGAAAAATGAAATCACGAAATGGGTTAGCAGGATCAGGATTTGTCAGTCGGTCTCCAAGGTCAATACCGGCCAGATCATCGGCGACATTACAGCCTTCCGGGTGGCTTTCCGTTCGGTCAACGACATTGAGCACCTCAATAGAACCCGAGCACTCAAGGCAAGAATTGCCCAACGCATTAAGGTTGAAGCTAGCAACGCCGGTCCACTCATAGACCTGCTCACAGCCAAGCTCCTGACTGGAGCGATCGACCCAATAGTGAAAGGTCCAGGTTCCGGTCAGCTGGGAGCTACCATCACCTAGCAACTCAGGTTCAGTGGTCGTGTCATCATCGCCGTGCACCTCATCATCATTGTTGCTGTCATCGTCATCGCTGCTGTCGTCATCATCGGCAGAGTCATCATCATCGGTAGCGTCATCATCGCTGCTATCGTCAGCGCTGGAGCTGTCATCATCGTTGGACAGGCGCTGGCCAGCTCCGCAGCCACAAACCGACAGAGCTACCATCAAAAACAACAATATCAACAACTTATGATTCACGACCCCCACCTCCTATAAGCTAGCCTGCAGAATAGGCCCCGGTACACCATGATCAAAGCGCAGCAGAAGATAGTACTCGGCTCAAACCGGGCGGAGTCGCGCGCGGCAAACTGGCGGCGAAATCGCGCTCAACGCAGAATCACACGGAGCCGTTGACCGGGGCGTACTTTGTCATGACGCATACCATTCCAGCTCTTGAGATCCTTGATCGACACACCGTACTTACGTGAAATACCCCACAAGGTATCGCCCGACTGAACTTGATAGGCGATAGCCCGCTCACGCGGTGCCACACTGGCGAGGCTCTGCCCCGGATAAACGGTCAGCTTCTGACCCACTCGAATCGTAGTGCTGGCCAGCGAATTCCAACTACGAATGGCCTCAACACTGACCTTATGCATGGCCGCAATTCCATAGAGGGAGTCCCCTTTACGCACCTCAACCAAGATCGGCGAACCTGCTTTGCCATCGGCAACGACCTTCAGCACCTGACCCACCCGAATGCCGTCGCTGCTAAGCCCGTTGCGAGACTTCAAGGCGGCCAGCTTCATGCCATAACGGGCGGCAATCCCCGATAAACTGTCGCCCGAGCGGACCTTATATAGGTGGACGTCAGGCCCATCTGCCGCTCGCCTCAAGCGCAACCGATCACCGGGATAGATGGTGGCGCTTCGGCCCAGCTCATTGAGCTGACGCAATTCGCTAAGAGACATGCCAAAGCGCGAGGCAATCCGCGACAGGGAGTCACCTGCCTGAACGGTGTACTGGTCTGGACGCTGTGAGCTTCGTCCAGCTGGGCTCGTAAGGGTCGAGGCAGAATCTGCTGAAGAGCTTGGTGCTCCACGCGTAACCACCTTCAGCTTCTGGCCCACCCGCACCGCGTCGCCACTGAGCTTGTTGAGATCCTTGATAGAAGCCACTGAGCTTCCATAACGAGCGGCAATCCCCGACAGAGTCTCTCCGCGAGCAACAATGTGCCGGATGCTTCGCGACGGCATCGAGGCTGCGCGCACGGGAATCAACAAGCGTTGTCCCACCCGCAATCTACGGGCGTCACGCACATGATTGAGCTTGGCAATCATGTTGACGGGCACCTTATGTCGAGCAGCAATGCGACCGAGAGTATCGCCACGCTTAACCTTATAGCGAAGGAAGGTCACCCGCTCCGCTTCAGGAAGCTTGGCGAAACGCCGACTGAACAGCTTGCCCTTACCCTTAGGTACGTTAAGGCGATAATTGTTCATGCCCGGTGGGGTGTAGCCTCGACGCAGGGCAGGATTGATCGACTGAATATCTTCTACAGTACCCTCGATAAGACGCGCGACGACCGCAAGATCGGTAGCTTCCGGAACCACCACAAGGTCGTGCTCCCAGCGACTGAGCCGGTGCTCTTCAGGAATCTCAGCTCGCAGACCGTAGCGGTCTGCGTACTTACTCAAAATTGCAGCGGCAATGATCTTGGGAACGTAGTTCTTGGTCTCCGGCTTGAGATAGGTGCGCGAAGAGGAAGCCAACTCCCAGAAATCGCGAGTGCCGTACATCTTGATGGCTCGGGAAATCTTCCCACCACCAGCATTATAGGCCGCTGAGGCCAACTCCCAGCTGCCAAAGCGGCGATGCAGGTGGCTCATAAACGCAATAGCAGATCGAGTCGCCTGGACCGGATCGCGTCGCTCATCAATCCACCAATTCCGCTGCAAGCCATATTCTCGCCCAGTCGACGAAATGAACTGCCAGACACCGACCGCTCGGGCGCTTGAGGTTGCATAGGGATTAAATCCCGACTCAATCATCGCCTGATAGACCAGATCCTGAGGCATGCCTGACTCCTCAAGCATGGGAATAATGAGAGGAAAGTACCGATCCGCCCGGGCCAGCCACTTCACGAACCACTTTCTGCCGCGGGTCAGGAAGTAGACCATCCAGTTCTGAACTCGAGCGTTAAGGACGATGGGGTAATCAAAGTCGCGCGGGTCCACTTGATCCAGATAGAGCTCCGGGCGGCCACTCAACGCCTTTAGGGGATCCTGATAGAGATCGAGTGAGGGGTGTACCAGATGATCCGATGCACCGAAATATGCACTCTCTTCCGTTTCGACCGAGGCTCGCTCCGCGGCAGCAGCCAGTACCTCCCTGCCTTCATGTACCTCTAAACCGTCGAGGACATCTCGCAACAAGGCCTCGATCTCTCCATCAACCCGCTCCGGACTGGCTGCTTCAATAGTCTCCTGCTCCACATCCCGTAACCGCTCCAGCAGTCGCTGTCGACGCTGCTTCTCAGCACGAGCAGAAAGCACCGGCGCAGCGCCAGATAAAGAACGAACCGTCGTTAGGCCAACAGACTTTGAGGAGTCGGCTGCCGCCCAACCTGAGTGCACAGGAAAGGATCCGGTCAGCACCAGCACAAAGCTGAACAACAAGATCAGTGGACAACGAGACGCCACAACAGCGGGAGGTACAACGGGCATTGTCGCCCATATTGGCATAAATTCCCGAGAGCAGGTCAAGGACGATTCCTGCCAGGGGTCACTTTTCTCTTCTGAGCCGGGTACTTATGATAAAGATCACGGCTCGCTTCATTTTGCGCCAGATCGCGCCTCTGCGCTGTGTTAGAAATCCATTGTGTAGCGTCTTCCGAGTGTCCCCGATGATGTGGCCATCCGGGTTGTTCGGTGGGTCGTCATAGCTCTAGAGCCGTGTCGGCACATCGCTCCTTGAACCACTGATCGAAGCCTCCGTCCCAGCGGAGCAAGAGGCAAGACGCGAAGCAAGATGAACGGCACCAAGGCCGAAACTGTACTTGAGCACCTTCCCTGTGGCGTAGTTGTCGTTGCTAAGGGCATGGTTCTGTACGCAAACACCCCTGCGGCAGAGCTGTTAGGCAAGAGCCTCGCCAGGCTTATTGGCTGCCCCATAGGGAGCTGCCTGCCGCTCGAGGTCGCTGAAATCGTTGAGCGAATAGACCAGGGAGCGTCAACCTGCAGCTATCGCGGCCTGAGCTGGAAGCAGGGATTCTCCAAGCGGGAGCTCAGCATTACTGCCTCGAGCGGCCCGCAGCCTGGCCAAGTGGTACTGCAGTTAACTGAAGAGCAAGATCACCTTGCGACTCAAGCCGCCAAAGAATTCCGCCAACGCCTCGCCTGGCTCGACAGTCTCGCTGCTGGAATGGCTCACGAAATTCGCAACCCACTCAGTGGAATCCGCGGAGCTGCTCAGTTGCTTTGCCGGGACCTCGACCCCCACGAGCAGCTTGAGTTGACAGAGCTGATCATTCGCGAGTCCGACCGTATCGACACCCTGGTTGAACGACTGATGGCCTTGTGCCGACCCAGACCCCTGCTAAGGGGCCTGCACTGCCTCAACCGCATCATTCACAATGAAGTCGCACTTATCGAGGCACGCTGCGGTGCCAACCCAGGCTTGAACATCCAGCTGGACCTCGATCCGTCCCTACCTCAGATCGAAGGGGACGAAGAGCGAATTCGCGAGGCAGCCAGCAACATCCTGCGCAATGCCGTAGAGGCGGCTGCCTCTCACGTGATCGTTCGGACCCGGATTGTGAGCGATCAACACCGCAGGGACTCCGGCCTGAACCGGGGCCGACCCGTAGCTATTGAGGTAACCGACGATGGTGAAGGCATCGAGCCGTCCCGCAGTTCGACCCTGTTCGATCCATTCTCGACCACCAAAGCTGAAGGGACCGGACTCGGACTGTTTTTGACTCGCCTAGCGGTAGAGGAACACAGCGGAAAGCTGCTGCTTGAGCCGCGCCCGGGGCTGGGCGCACGCTTTACCCTGGTGTTCTTTGAGCGTCTCGCCGAAGGGAACTCCAGCGCCCTGGACCCTTGGAGCAACAATCCTAGCAGCCGGCTCTATGGGGCCTCATCACTGGAAATGAACGCCTGATGCCCTCACGAGTGCTTATCGCCGAGGATGACCTAAGCCTCCGCACCGTAATGAACAAGAGCCTCTGCCGGAAAGGTCTGGAAGTTCAGCAGACGGGTGATGGTAGCAGCGCCATGAAGATGCTCCGCGAGGATCACTTCGATGTAGCGGTCGTGGACCTGAAGATGCCGTCGATGACGGGACTTGAAGTGCTCTCTCAGGTCTCACACCTGGAAGATCCTCCCCACGTCATCATCATCACTGCGCAGAACACCATGTCCAACGCCATTCAGGCCATGAAGGGGGGTGCCTATGAGTACCTGTGCAAGCCCTTTGATGTGGACCTTTTTGAAGAGCTGGTCATGCGTGCGGTACGCGATCGAGGCCAACTGCCGAAGCCACCCAAGGTCATCGAAGACCGCAGCCTTGCAGTGTCAGCTGCCGACTCACGCACTCTATACGGTCACAGCCGCGCAATGCAGAATGTCTTCAAGTGCATCGGCAGAGCCGCCGCCAGCCCGCACTCGGTTCTGATCAGTGGCGAGAGTGGCACAGGCAAGGAGTTGGTTGCTCGCATCCTCCACCAGGAGAGCGACCGAGCGGAGGCGCCCTTCGTCGCGGTCAATACCGCCGCGATTCCTGGTGAACTGCTTGAAGCGGAGCTGTTTGGCCATGCCCGCGGGGCGTTCACCGGTGCTCACACGGCAACCCAAGGGAAGTTTCTGGCCGCCGATGGGGGCACCCTGTTCCTCGATGAGGTCGGGGAGATGCCGCTGGCACTGCAAGCAAAGCTGCTGCGCGTTCTCGAGGCGAAGAGCTTCTATCCACTGGGCGCAGACCGAGAGGTCAGCGCAGATGTGCGCATCGTCACCGCAACCCACCGGGACCTCGCCGAAGACGTCCGCGCCGGAACCTTTCGCCGCGACCTGTTCTTCCGACTCAACGTGCTTACCATCCACCTGCCGGCACTTCGCGATCGGATCGATGACATCCCACCGCTGGCCAACTGGCTGCTGAAAAAGCACTCATCGAGTGGCTCAATCCCCAATCGAAATCTCAGCGAAGAGGCCATTGAGTGGCTCTGCCAATACACCTGGCCGGGCAACGTACGCGAACTGGAGAACGTGCTGGTTCGAGCCGCGACCTACGCCCAGGGGCCATCCATTCGAATCGAAGACCTGATCGGCCCCACAGGGAGACTTGCCCGACGACGAACCGGCGCGCAGGATGAGAGCTTTGAGGCAACCCTGCATAAGCGACTTCGAGCTCTGGTACGGACCTACCCCGAGCCTGAAGCGGAGACCCGCTCGGATCTCTTTGAGCTGGTGGTCGGCACCTCTGAAAAAGTGATCCTTGATCTGGCTATGAAGCGCATGGAAGGCAACCAACTGCGCGCCGCGGGCCTGCTTGGCATCAACCGCAACACCCTGCGCCGTAAACTGGCAGCACACTCCCTCGACACCAGGGAATACCGCCCGAAGCGGTCCAAGAATCGCTGACCAGTGACCACAGTCCCCGGGCCAGAAAGCCGGTGTCTGGACGCCATCTCAGGCTTATATGGGATCATCGATCCAGCGGCACCTGGTAGCCCAGATCCCCGCGCCTTATGTCTCGCACTCCTGGGAGCAGGAGTGCGCATCGTTCAGCTCCGAATGAAAGACGCCAGCGACGCCGAACACCTGGCTCTCGTCCCAGCACTGCTTGGACCCTGTCAGGCTCATGGAGCCAGCCTCATCATCAACGATCGGCTCCAAGTTGCAGCCTCTTGCAAAGGACTCGGACTGCACCTCGGTCAGGAAGACATCGACCCCCGCCAAGCCCGTCAAGCCCTCGGGCCCAGCGCGCTGATCGGACTGAGCACCAGCAGCCCAGCAGAGGCGCTGGCTGCCCAACAACTACCCATCGACTACATTGGCTTCGGCCCGATCTATAGCTCCAGTGGCAAGCATCTCAGCCCCAACGATCGTCGCAGCCCGAGGGCTGCAGTGGGCCTCAGTGCCTTGAAGGAGGTGGTGCAGAAGGCTAGGGTACCGGTCGTGGCCATTGGCGGGATCGAGTTGCAACACCTACCCGACCTCAAGCAGACAGGAGTCCACGCCGTCGCAGTAATCTCAGCGATCAGCTCATCGGCCAGCTACAAAGAAACAGCGATGGCCTTTCAGCAAGGGCTCGATGCCAAGCTGGAGTAACAGCAACCGGAGATGGGAAGCCCAATGTTCCTGAACGTCACCATAACCAACTACCTGCTCATCACCACTCTGGTGCTGCTGGGGTTGTACAGCTCAGGTTGCCAGGAGGAGGAAGCGCCCTTCCAATGGGGCGGCGGCGGTGGCGGCGGTAGCAGTAGCGACGACGACGACGACACAGTCGGCGGCACACCCGATGAAACCTGGGCCGTAGCACGAGTTGAAGTCACTCGGAATGACGCCCAGGGCACAACCAGTCCGGTTGTCCGAGCGGTCGCCTCCTGGTTCCCACACCAAAGCCTGCAGATGCGCCCCACTCCTCCCAACGACATCGACAGCTGTCACGGTGGCGAGTCTCCCATCGGCCAATACCGCCTCCCAGACTCAACCCTTGACGTAGGTAACGTAAGTCTGGTGATGGGTGATGGTGAATATCAACTCACCTATGAGGATGATCACTTTCAAGCCATCCTGCCCTACAGCTCATGGACTCCTAATCAGGAATTCGACATCAAGACCAGCGGCGGACCGGATCTATCAGCAACTGAATTCACGGGTGCCCTGGGAACTCCTCCCAGCATCGCAATCAGTTCCCTGGTCGAGGCCGGTGGAGAGGTTTCCATCGAGTGGCTGGGTGGTGCGGAGATGAACCAGATCACCATTCTCGCCACTCACAGTGAAGGGGATTCGTTTTACTGGGTCTCCTGCCGAGTTCAGGACGACGGAGCCTTTACTCTGACGTCCGACGATCTCAGTGTCCTGCCCGAAGGAACGGCGCTTTTAGATGTTCGTCGAGAGGTCCGGGCTGACATCCTGGTCGATGAACTCCCCGGTGTGGTGGTGGGAGTCTCATCGGCGACTTCAGGAATCACCGTCACCGCAGCAGGAGACGACGACGACTCAGCGCTCTGAGCAACCCAAAGCTCCATTCAGCTGTAGGCCCTGATGACCACCAACCAACTGCACCCAGGCTTCGCTGCCAGCACAACACGGGCCCGCTTACTTACTCTTGCTCGAACTCCGGGCAGCCTTTGGCTGGAGACCGCTGGCACCCGTCGAGCGAGCGCCCAATCAATCATCTCAACAACTCCGGCCCTTTGGCTTCGCGGGACCGGCAACTTCCTGGAGATCGTGCCTGGACCTGAGGGAGACCGCGGCTGGTTGCGGCGCTTTAGGGACGCTGATCCAGGACCGGGAGACGCCTTTGATCGGCTGCAACGGATCGCCAACCGGCTGCGCTTCTCGCCTACTGGCACTGAATCTCCCAGCGGCTCAAAACCACCCCTGTTTCTGGGCGGCCTGGCCGGCTGCTTCTCTTACGATCTTGGACGGCGCTTTGAAAATCTGCCCCATCAACTCAAGACAGAGGTCCCGTGGGATTTCCAGCTGGGCCTCTATGATGAAGTCTTGCTGATCGGCGGGGATAGAGCCCAAGAGATTCGCCACCACCGATTGCCCGGAGCACCCTTTACTCTGCTCCAGCGCTGGCAACAGCTAAACACCTCGCCTGTGCAGCTTCCAGATCCCAAGGCTGGGCTTGCAGGCACGCTACAGACCGAACTGAGTCAAGCAGAACACAGCGAGGCTGTAGCGCGAATCAAGGCAGAAATCCGCGCCGGATCGGTGTACCAGGCCAACCTCACCTTTCGCATGCGCGGCCGATGCCCCCATCCCGACAGCCCGCTGAGCACCTTCGCGCGGCTGTTGCGTGATAACCCCGCTCCCTACGCGGCCTATCTGGACCTTCCCGACTGCACCCTGGTCTCGTCCAGCCCGGAGAGCTTCCTTGAACTGCAGCGAGACGGTCGGGTGCAGTCCCAGCCGATCAAAGGAACCATCGCCCGACTACCGCAACAGCCCGCAGAGGACCGGGCTCAACGAGAGAAGCTGATCAAATCTAAGAAGGACCACGCCGAGCTGGCCATGATCGTAGATCTGATGCGTAACGACATCGGCAGGGTCTGTGAACCCGGCAGCGTCGATCGAAACCCGCAGCTGATCGCCGAAGCACATCCTTCAGTTTGGCACCTGGTCGGGACCGTGCGCGGTCAGATGGGGCAAGGTCGCGATGCCTTTGACCTGCTCCGCGCCTGCTTTCCACCAGGCTCCTGCATCGGCGCCCCTAAGCTACGTGCAATGGCCCTGCTTGAAGAACTAGAACGTAGTCGGCGCGGTCCTTACACCGGGGCAATCGGCTGGATTGGACTGGATGGAACCTTGAGCTTGTCAGTCGCAATACGAACTCTGTTGTTCCAGGGGCAACAGGTTTCCTTCGGGGTCGGCGGGGGAATCGTCTACGATTCCGAAGCCGACAGCGAGTGGCATGAAGCCCTGCTGAAAGGCCGCGCCCTAGTAAGTGCCCTAAGGTCGAAGGAGGCGGCAGAAAAAGGCTGGATAGAGTCCGATCGCTCACGCGCGGGCACGGAGACGGCAGAACCCTGCCCTTGACTTCAAACCATCCTCCGCCAAAATTCAGGGCTATGCCACTTAGGAGGTAGCACTGTGCGCACCACCCAGTTCAATTTGACCCTCGGCTCGCTGGCTCTGGGAAACATCCTTGCCGTCGGCCTGCTCGGCTGCTCAGAGACGACCCTGATCGGGCAGCCCGGAGCTGGGCTGCCGACCCGCGTACAGGCCACCATCGAAGTGAGCAGCGATCATCCGAGTGACCCACTGCTGGTGGACTTTGGTGACGTCTATGCCGGCGATACCCGTGAAAAGGATGTGATGATTCGCAATATCGGCACCGACACACTGCACATCGAAGAGCTGGTCATCGACGGCTCCTTTGACGTTGTAAACGACGGCAACTGGGAACGCCTCCTTGCCCCCGAGGCCAGCACTCTGGTGCAGCTCGCCTACAGCCCGACGCAAGACGAGCACACCGACGGGTCCATGACGGTCATCTCCAACGACCGCGAGAACCCCGCGGTTCTGGTACGCCTGCTCGCCGAAGGCCTGGCCCCTGCCATCTCTATTGAGCCTCCAGTCTTTGACTTTGGTAGCCCAGAGCTGGGCTGTGTGAGCCAGCTGGAAGTAACCATCGCCAACATCGGGCGGGCTCCGCTTGAGATCGAAGACGATGGAATCTGGTTCGAAGATCTGGGCGGCAACGGCGAGATGTCTTTAATTCACAACCTGCCGGAAGAAGGTCTGGTTCTGGATCCCATGTCGGCTGGAGGCAGCCCAGTAACGGTTGAAATCCATTACGTGCCCACGGATGTCCAACCGGATACCGGGGTCCTCCATATTGAGAGCAACGATCCCAGCAGTCCGGACGCCACGGCCACTCAGTACGGAATCGCCCAACTCGGTGCGAGCAACATCGACGAGTACTATCAGGAAGGCAACAACGCCACCGACATCCTCTGGGTGGTCGACAACTCCTGCTCCATGAATCAGGAGCAGAGTTCGCTGGCGGTAAATTTTGCCTCCTTCATTCAGATCGTGGACGCTATCGACATCGACTATCACATCGGCGTAACCACCACCGACCAGGGCGACAACGGCGCACTGCAAGGTACCGAGCACATCATCAGCCCAAACTCTTCTGATCCGGCAGGCAGCTTCGCCTTCAACGTCAATCTCGGCACCAGCGGTGCCATCGATGAGCTGGGCCTGCATTGCGGTTATCTGGCGCTGGGAGGTGGCGGCAACAACAACCTGCAGCCCGGAGGCGCCAACTACGGCTTCATGCGCGACGATGCAGGCCTCCGCATCATCTTCGTCTCCGACGAGCCTGAGCAGAGCTCTGGCGTACTGGGCTGGGGTGTCGGTGACTATGTGAACTTCTTCCAGGGTCTCAAGGCCAACCCTGACCACGTGGTGCTTTCCGACATTACCGGCGGGATTTCCGGCTGCAGCGGCAATGGTGGAAGTGCCCAGAATGGCACTGGCTTCGTCTCAGCAACCAACATGACCAACGGCATCTCGGCATCGATCTGCGATCCCAACTGGGTCAGTACTCTCTCGGCTCTGGCCTGGCTTTCCCAGTCCTTTGCCGACACCTTTGAGCTCAGTCAGACTCCGGTCGAAGACAGTATTGAGGTCCGCATGAATGGGGTCCCGATGTTCGTCGGATGGACTTACAACTCAGGACTTCAGGCCATCGTTTTCGACATCGACTACGTGCCCGAGAACGGCGACACCCTGGAGATCGAGTACACGGTGCTCGGCGCCTGCACCGGCTGAGTCGGCACCCCACCAAAGCATGCCGATCACCGAGATCGTCCGCACTCTGTGCAGTGCGGAAGGAGTCGATGGCAACGGTAGGCCAGTTCAGGTAGCGCTGGTATACGACACCGATGGGACCATGGGCCCCGATGAAAAGGCCACAGGATTCCCTGGATTCTGGCTTCGCGTGGACGGCAGAAGTCAGGGACCATTCCCCGATGAGGCAACAGCCATCGAACAGGCTACTTGCCTCTATCAGGCTTGTTTTGGCTGAGCGAGCAAGGCGACAGCTGTTCAGGCAAGGCTGAGATGAGCAAAGCGTGCCTTGCCATCCTCGGTAGCACAGCCATCGCGGTGCAAGGTCGCGCCACCCCACTGAAAAAACTGACCTGGGGCGTGAAGGCCGGAAAGGCCCTGGTAAGCAGGCACCGCTGACTCCAAGGAGACGCGTACTGCCCCCGAATCCAGCCAGGCCCAAAGCTCCTCAGGGACACTCTCTGCCTGCTGTGCAATGAGGGCTGGGATCTCCCAATCCGGCCTCGCGTCAGCAATCCGGTTGCCCCGGATCTCAGGTGAGAAATGCACCGTTCGATCTACGCTGGTGAGGGTACAGCCACCCCGTTGCCCATAGCGTGACTGCATGGGCAGCAACAGGGTTAATTCACCCGCATTAATAAGCATCGAGTTATCAATGAAATGAGCCTGATGAATGCGAACCTGGGCCTTGCTCACCGGCTCGGCAGCCAACTGCTCACTGACCAGCGCGTCAGCCAGGGCCCTGCCGACCACATAGACCAG
>CETG01191785.1_pt1 | contig 20089 bp, 24 predicted proteins | sample 361471 | NCBI WGS metagenome assembly CETG01 (sample SAMEA2622696, study PRJEB7988) | marine metagenome | isolation source: saline water (ENVO:00002010), including | reverse complement strand
CCTGTTGAGGAGAAAAAACCTGTTGAGGATGAAAAACCTGTTGAGGATGAAAAAACTAAATCAGACAATTAAGTAAGTTATTCCTTACTTACTTTCTATCTCTAAAGCGCTTGGGGGATTTACTCGAAGATTTGAGTCCCATTTGCCCAGAGAACCCTTTGAGGATGTCAGTTTAAGAAAGAGGCTCTTAGAAGAGCCTCTTTTAATTGCCCCCTCAGAGTTCTGTTTGCCTACAAAGTTTTATTGCTTTAAGCATGAAACACTCTTATATCTCAGTGAAGGGAAGCAGGCACTTCCCTCCTTAGAGAACACAAATGCGATTAGTCGCTCTCCTAAAGCTGGAACTCTATATAATAAGCAGAGCCAACCTTGCTACTAAATTGTCAAGGATTAAGATTCCTTGTGTTGGCAACCTCGGCAAATTGATAAAAGCATATTTTTTTATGCTCGGTTATGTCCGGTTAGTCGCTAAAGCTAAAACTGAGTCGATGATGCATTTGTTTTCTTTGCTTTGATGTTCGTGTTTAATGCTCCGCGGTTCCTGAAATCAATAAATAATTATTTTTGGAGTATTCTATTAAATAAAAGAAATTAATTGAGGGTTTAAATCATGTTGAAAAAAGGTAGAGGTTGGTATAGGAAAGACTTTGCTCGAAGAGAAGAAGTAAATTGGTCTGCTTGGCTTCAGGGGTATTTCTTCACGGAGGGAACTAATTTAAACGATGGCCAGAAGGATGAGGATAGAATAATGATTAGAAACTATCAAGAGTTATATACACGAGATAAAATGATAAATTGCCTTGGTGATATTTCCAATAAGAAAGGATTAGATGTAGGAGGGGGTGCAGGTGTCTATTCCATAGTTCTTGCCTTGATTGGTGCACAAATGAGTGTTCAAGATTTAAGCAGCGAATCTATCAATAGCGGAAAATTATTATCTAAAAAAATAGGAGTAGACGTAGAATATAAAGTAGGAGATGCTCAAAATCTTCAGTTCAAAGATAAATCATTTGACTTCTGTATCTCAAATGATTTCTTTGAACATATAAGTAAAGAACAAAAGATTGAAGTGATTAGGGAAATCAATAGAGTTCTTAAACCAGGAGGTCAGTTAATTATAAAAACTCCAAATTTATCGTATTTAAAAAGTATAATAGCACTAAAGAGATTTTTAGCAATAATAAGATTTAGAACTCCATTCATTTTTATCCCTCATACTCGTAACAACCCTGACTGTGAGCATCATGGACTTACTACATTTAATGAGTTGGAGATTATATTAGAAGACAATTTCTTCTTTAATTTCAAAAGGATACCACTACTTTGCCGACGTATAAATTTTCCGAGAATTATCTCTAAATTGATTTATGGATTCTGGCCATTAACTGAGCATATTATTATTACATGTAATAAAAGTGTATTTGTTCCTATAGGCAATTCTCTTCAAGAAATAGGTGGTGACTGGAGGAACCTCGAAAGTTGACTCTCTTTTAATACTTAAAAGAAAAAATTATATAATTGAGAGAAAAATTTATATAAATTGGGTCAGATAATTAAGAAATTAAAATCTGATTAGAGAATAAGAATAGATAACTTATCATCTATTTATATGATTAAATGCTTCCTTTGAGAATATTTTTCAGCTTTGTCAAATCTAGTGATGTATCTGGAGCTATTTTTACATCAACAATGTCTGATAGTGAAATCGCTTTTACATCTTTCTTTTCTAATTTACTAAATTCATAAGGACTTTTAGCTTCGCCTCCTAAGTTAATAATCCCATTTAGATCCAATAACCTTAGTATGATAGAGGCAGCATCTTTTGAATACATATAACTTTTCTTTATATCAGTAAGGGCTTTATCGTGAGGGAAAGGATATTCACTCAAGCAAGCCCTGATAATTAAATATTCTTTGAGAAATCTAACAGCACATTCTCCTCCAAGTTTTGACCAACCGTACTTTGATATACCATCATTAACGACAGAGTAAGGAGACAAACCAGAATCTTCCTTGTAGTTACCTTCTGTACCTGGGTACACATAATCTGTTGATATATAAATCATCTTTATCTTTCTTTCTAGGCATGATAAAACAACATTAGATGTGCCTATTATATTGGTAGAAATACTTTTTACTGGGAACTCCTGATGCTTTTTCATTGGCCTAGTAAAAGCCCCAGCATGGATGATATAGTTAGGTTTATACTTGTCAAGCGATGAATTGATCTCATCTAGATTGCAAACATCCATTTCTTTTTTACTAATGCATAAGATCTCATAATTACTCTTTGTCTTTTTTATTTCTTGAGCAAGAACACCGTTCCCACCAGTAACAAGAATTCTTCTTTTCGCTTTCATGTGAGAAATTTTTTCTATGAATTGTTAACTTTAAATCTAGGTAAAAACTAAATTTTTCCCATTTTTGATGGGATTAACTTAAGATTAATTAACCATATTCCAGCTTAGAAAGATAGGCCTTTTTGATTTTGCTATCTTCGCTTGACTATGAACTATAAGTAATTGGGTCATCTTAGAGCTATTTAGGCAGTCCAGGAAGTTCCAGTATAATTAATCAGCTTATGAGTTGAAAAATGATTTTGATAAAGCTATGATCTAGTAAAGTTTTAAATACATGAGAAAATACATAAAAGGATTTCTATACCCTTTCTATACGTTGCTCTTAAGGTTTTTTAGACATAAAGAATATTTAAGAAGAGAGGAGAAGAAGTCCTTTGTCGCCAGACATTGGAATTTGAATTTAAATATACCTACTAAAGATAAAGAAGTTTTTATTAATTCAATAATAGACGGGAAGATACAACCTCAATTGAAATATCATAAAGATATTAATAATAATCTAATTTTAATTGGGCAAAATAAATCTGCTGGTTTATTTCTCACTCAATTACTTTCGATGTCCCTTGAATATGAAAATACACAAATTGGATTAAATCATTCAGGTGGATCGACATATTTGCCAAGACTTATGGCGTTAAAATATTTAAATACAAATACAATTTCTCACACCCATGAAAAAGCAGTTCCATATTTTATTGAATTAATAGATCAATTGTGTTTGGAACCAATAATATTAACAAGGAATATATTTGACTCATTAGCTGGACTTAGAGATGCAATTATACAAAGAAATAATGACGAGAAGTTGCCTACAAAATCTTCCTTGCAGAAATTCCTGATTTCAGATAATGAATCTCAGATGGACTTCGTTATTCAATCATATGCTCAAGAACTTATACAGTTTTTTTCAGGGTGGGAAGAGCAAATCAACATCAACCCTAAAAAATATATCCATATAACCTATGAGCAATTAGTAGATGACGAAGTTGGATTAGTTAAGAAGGTGGGAAATAGATTTAATAAGAATATTACTTCAGCAAGAATAAAAGAGGTTTCTAATAAAATATCGGAACTAGGAGGAATTAATAAAGGTATAAACCACTCAAAAGGAAATGAGGTTAATCGGGGGGTTAAGATTCTCAATGAAAGGCAAATAACTCATATAATTAAAATCGCTTCTTTTCATGGTTGCGCTAATAAAGACTTTTTAAGTATATAAATATAGGATTAATTACATCCATTGAGTTAAAGAACTATTAGGTAGATCTGTATTTAGTAAATCGGTATCTATTAAGCTGATAAAGCTATGTTTAGATAATTTGTGTAATCTTTGCATGTGATTTACAACCTGAATGCTTTCAACAGGTTTGGCGCCTATTGCAGCTTCAGCTGCTAGAACAAATCCTGAGACTCCACGAGACATTAGATTCCATATATCAGAAATTTCTGCCCTTGATGGCAAATCAACTGTCATCATTGAGTCCAGAACATTTGTAGCAATATAACAAGGCTTATTTTGCTTAAGACACACATCTAAAACAGTTTCTACTGCATATGGTACAAGACCAATAGATATTTCTCTAGATAGATCTCCACGGTCAACTAAAATTCCATCGGCACCGCTTACAATTTCATCAATATTTTCTAGTCCTTTCCTTGATTCGATTTTCGCTATTATTTCTACATTAGGTGCTATTTTTTTGAGATTTTCTACGTCTTCAATAGATGATGTGAATGATAGGAATAAAGTCTTCAGGCCTTTAGTTATAGCAAAGTCTATAGCGTATCTGTCGTATTCAGTAATTGCAGGCAATTTGACTTTGGAACCCAATAAGTCTATTGCCCTGTTCGACGTAAAGTTCCCTTTCCTAGAAACTTTTAAATTAATTATCTTCTCATCGTAATTAATATGACTAACAACTAATAATAGAGAGTTGAAATCACATCTTAATTTCATACCTACTTTTATTTGATCAAATAAACTATTTGTAGGGCAGAATAGATCAGTGTCATTCAATGATTTTGCGAAAGTAACCTTATCAAAGTGAATAGTGGCATCTTCATCTTCAGCAAAGTCATGTGATTCTTTGTCTTTAAAATTAAGGCGAACTTGAGCTCCCTGGGTATCTATGGCAGGAATAATATCTTGTGAAGAAAGTAGATTCCAGTAGAAGTTTAAACTTTCTTGTTTTGTGTGAGACAAATTTATTCTGAAGCAAGATGCCCCTGCTTGCTTCATTGATTGGAGTATTTGGGCTTCATTACAGGAAGGCCCAACGGTAACAATAATCACGAAAAGAAAAGGAAATCCTACTGCCCTTACTTATTCTATTCTATCAAAATAAACCTATTGGTATTTCAGGAGGATCTCACTTGCATCTAATCGTCACTATTTAATGGATTTGTTTCTGCTTATCTAATTGTCCTTTTAGTATCGACAAAGATTTTTATTGCCAATGGAAGAACTAACCAAAAAAGTGGAAGAGCTTGAGAGGAGAGTCCAGCATTTAGAAGCAGTGCTGCGATACCAAGCAAGAAAAAACAAATAAGTTCATTGATCATTTATCCCATCAAGGAATATCAAAATGAAGTTTGTGCCCTATTGCCACTAAGTATTTCTGAACAGAAGGGATACGAAATAAAGCTAGAGGAAAAACAACATTGAAGATTATTAAGGCAATGCCAATTAATGGTGACCATTTCCCTGATTTTGTTAGTAGAGCTTTTTGGCCTTTGTCTTCATCCATCGAGTCTTTCTGCATAATCTCTTAGGACTTCTGCTATTTTATGAGGTGGAATTTTTTCTTGATATTCTTTGCATAAATCGAAAAACTTGTTCAGAAAATCTTGCATAGGCCCAGTATTCTTTATTTGAGGCATTAGTCATTGAGCATTTATTCTTTTCTAGCTTTTATAAGAAGTCAAAGCAAAAAAACTGAAATAATTTAGCTCCTTTGTTACTCCAGAAAACGGCTTCCATTCTTTTTAATTTAGGCAATGCAAGCACAATCAGCGAAAAGAGACAGAAATCTCCATGATGTTGATATTCCTAATTACTGATAAGGTAGTTTTCGATACATTTCTTATTCAAATAAGCATAAAGCTAAAAAAAAGATCAAATCGCCTATGGATACTAGTTTGAAGGCTCGAATATATTTGCAGTAAGGTTCCCTAAGGGAACAAAAACAAGTTGCTACTTGAAAATTCCTAAGGCCAGCTTATGATTTTATCTTGATTGGATAATTATTGCTTCACTTATTTCAGTAATAATGTAAATATTTTATTACTTTTAATTATCTAAATGGCAAAGGGTTACTGGCTCGTCACAACAACAATCACCAATCCATCTTTTATAGAATATGTGGAGGCTTTTCAACCTTGGGTGGAATCAGTGGGGGGATCAGTTTTCGCAAAAGACATGGATTCAATAACAGTTGAAGGTAAAGCGGGCAAACTTGCAGTGATTATTGAATTTCCATCAAAAGATGCTGCAATATATGCCTATAAAAGAGCTGACTATCAAGAACTCAGTAAATTGCGTTGGGCTAATTCAATTAATACCAATATCACTATTATCGATGGATCTGTAACTCACTAAATTCATCTCTAAGAGGAACAGCTGTAGTGGGAAATTCCACCGGCGTTGAAGAATTTTATTGGTTTTATAAGGTCATATTTCATCTCAACCTCAGATGATTGCTCTTCGTAAGGATTACTTAGCATATTCTGTAACTCTTTTATAAGGCTGTAATCACCTCGCTCAGCATTCTTGTATGCGGGTGCGACAAGCCATTCCCTCCATGTATACTTAGGATTGGTTAGTTTCATCGCTTTTGATGTTTCTTTTGGGTCTCCACTTTTGATACGATAATGCCACTTTTCTAGCCAGCGATCCCATTTTTCCTCAAGATGTTCTGACGGAGCCATATAGAAACTATCTTTCAATGCTATTAGTCCTTCTGGAATGCCAGAGAGCTTTCTGAAAAAGATCGTGTAGTCAACCTTTGAGAGCACCAATAGTTCTAGTAGCTCATTTACAAGAATTTCGTCATAATTAATAATACCAAGTTTTTTTGACCACATCTCCTCAATTTCCTTATTCATAACTCCTGAAAACCCATCTTGTATATCATCCAAAATAGTCATTGCCTCGTTATTGTCTTTTAGTAAAGGACGTATCGCCGAGCAGAAAGTCTTATAGTTGGCCTCTGCAGCAGCGGGCTGATTGAAGAATGAAAAATGTCTGCCACCTCCAGTCCAAGGCTGAAATCTTGGGTCAAATAATTCGCAGAAACCAAAGGGACCGTAGTCGAGTGTAAATCCACCCGCAGCGCAATTATCACTATTGAAATTTCCTTGACAGAACCCTACTCGCATCCAATTAGCTACTAGTGATGTGAGCCGCGTACGAAACTTATACGCCAATTCAATTACTTGATTTGTGAAGGGAAGCTTGGGATCAATTACCTGTTGGTAATTTCGCTTTATCAAGTGCTCAACTATCATATACAGTTCATTCATTGCTCCATTATTCTCACTGCTGCGAGTGCGACGAGCAAAGAGCTCAAGTTGCCCTACGCGCAGAAAGGATGGCGCAACCCTTGTTGCAATCGCTGTAGGATCTTCTTTAATTAAATCTGGATCAATTGATCTGGAATCATTGGAATACCAGGGCCTATTTACTTTTTCGGATCGGGAGACATATAACGTCAACGATCTTGATGTCGGAACACCAAGCGAATTCATGAATTCTTGTGCAAGAAACTCGCGCACACTTGAACGAAGTACTGCTCGTCCATCTGCGCCGCGGCAATAAGGAGTAGGACCAGCCCCCTTAAGTTGCATCTCCCATCGTCTACCATTTAATATTCCTTCGAAAACAGAAATAGCTCTTCCATCGCCATAACCGTTACCTGTCGAAAAGGGACATTGATGTATATATTCAGTGCCGTAAATCGATAAGGCATAACCAGTAGCCCAACCAAAAGGCCGCATTGGCTTTTTAACGACTGTTATATCACCTGAAAAAAGTCGGCGAAATCTTTCGTCGAATGCAAGTTCATTGCTTAGGCCTATTTCCTCAAAGAAGTTTTTGCTGTGAGTGATGTACTCAGGAGAAGGAAGAGCCTTAGGGGTGACTGGAACATAATGCCCGGAGAAGATTTGGCGAGGTTCGTGATCATTTCCATCGCAGGTCGCCTGTGGATCCACTAGGAGTGAATCGAGGAACGAATAGTCAACCTGATTTAAAAAATCAGTGAAAGTTTTTGTTGTGGGAGGTGCAAATGCGCTAGATGTGTATGGCATTAGACCGATAGTTACAATCTCGGGGTTTTTAGGTTTTCTAGGACCTTTACTTACTTTATCTGACATTTTGTAGAATTTATCGCCAAAAGGTTACTGATTTTTAAATTTTAGAGTCCTCTTCATAAAATTGATAAAATGATCTTCTTTCCGGAATGATCTCATCAGGAAATATTAATTATATTATCTTGAATGCAAAAGAATATTTTCTAGGACTTAGGAATGATTTTGTTATATTTGGTTGAAGTAAAAACTATTGCAAAAGATTTTAATATTTTCTTTTTTTAGACCAGTTTTTCTGGAAATAGTTTTAGACTTAATTGATAATTGATGCTCCATATTTTTATCTTTAGACAATGAGTACCACTCACGACAATGATTGCTAAGTTCTTTTTCTCTACTGAAAGGTACATATTGGATTGAAATAACAGTTATTGCCAGAGTAGAAACAATTAAAAGAGTTTTGTTTATCGATGATTCCATTGTTTTTTTTGTTTCCTCTACTATATATCCTTTTTGATTAAATGTTTTCAAGTGCTAATAAATTAGTAATGAGATATTACTATATAAGGAATATCCCATTAGTGAAATTCATCGAAATATCCAAGATTACTTTCTAGATATTTAAATCATTTGAAATTTTTTTAACCTGAACAGAAGATATTAGGGGTTTTATTTTTTGATTTTGAATATTATTTGATCGTAAATATATTTAAACATAATCAAGGAATTAATAGTGAGATTTGATGAGATCAATAATAGATTATAGTTTTGTAACTAGAATTAGATATAATGCAATAGTAATAATCTAATTATTCATGTAAATCCTTTTAATTAATTATCTTAAAAAGATTACAGCAACATTATATTGTAAAATTAATTTATTATGGATAACAGACTTTTCTTTCCAGCTACTAAAAGGAACAGGTATTGCATAGGGGATGTTCTCTCAATTTTTTTAACTGGTAGAGGATCTGTGTTGGAGATAGGGAGTGGGAGTGGGGAGCATGGAGTTGTATTTCAAAAACGTTTCCCGGAAATTATATGGCAAACCAGTGATCCTGATCCTTGTCATAGAAAAAGTATTATTTCATGGATAGAAAATAAAGGTTTGAGCGACAGAATGCCTAAACCTATAGATATAGATGTTCAGAAAAGACCGTGGCCTGTTCCTGCAAATTTAACGAACTCTTTGGTAGGAATAATATGTATAAATATGATCCATGTGTCACCATGGAAGTCTACCAAAGCACTATTTGAGGAATCTTATAAACTCTTAAAGAAGGAACAAATATTGATGTTATATGGTCCATTTAAAATAGAAGGTAAGCATGTTAGTGAAAGTAATATAATATTTGACAATTCATTATATTATCAAAATAAAAACTGGGGTGTTCGTGATTTAGATGAAGTTACTAATTTAGCAATAAGTTGCTCCTTCCGTAGAGAAAATATTATCCCCATGCCTTCAAATAATTATTCTATAATTTATAAGAGATTATAAATTATAGTCTTTATTTATAATCTAAAGTCACATTATTCTATTTTATAATGTATTATGGGGATATTTTTGTGATTCTAAATTACATTCTATTGATCTCAATTATTATCTGTTGTGAACCTTATTTCTTGTTGTATATAATATTAAGATGACATACTTTTTCCTTTATCAATATTAACAATATTTTCATTTATATTTTTGTAATTTTGCTTTTTCAGACTTCGAATTGATTGGAAAATAGTAAATATAAATGGGGAGAGAAATATTGCTACTATAAGTATCGATATGATTTTTATAGGTTTAAAAAACTTTTTTTTTAGTAATGGGTCGCCGCAATGACCACAGATTAATATCCCATCACGACCTAATTGATGCAACTGGTAATGAGGCGAGCAATATGGGCAATAGTATTTATTCATTTTAGCTTCTATTATTTAGTAAAACGTTTCCCATTCTCTAATTATTACGATGGCTAAGACCTCCATATCTTTATTCCATTTAACGTTAATATCGTTAAATCCTTTTTGAACGAAAGCTTTATTCATAGGTTCAAAGCAAGGAGCGTCGTTAGTCATAATCTGCTTTAAGTGAAATATGGTTGGGAATGGTCGTATATATTCATCTTAGACCTGAAAAGAAATAGTACCAGATAAAGACAATAGCGTTTAAACCAAAAGTTAATGATATACCTATCATCTTAAATTTTGTTCCAACATCATCTGAATCAGGATTTAATTTGACATCAGTCATAGTTTCCCTCTAGCTATTCGGTTTGTAACGTTTACTAGCATACAAATTACCGGTACCACTATTTACGCTGTATCACTTTATTAATTAATTGAAATCAAGTTATGTCTGCAATATTTCTTATAAATTATAATTTTTTGTTTCATAGGACTATTCAATGATAAAGGCAATAAGTATAGACTACAAGGAATAACTTTTGTTTTATGTTGAGATATTGCAGGTAATTTACTTATTATGATGATTTTCTCTATTATTAAACTATTGTATATAGTTATCAAAAATGAGTTCTCAAATGTATGCCATCGCTGATCCATCAAGAGGGGTAGATCCTAGCTCACCACTTGGTTTAGTGATTATTTTTATCGGCATTGTTTTTACAGTAGGTTTGCCTTTATTACTAATTCTTAAAGGGAGAAATGATTGATCTCATATCAGATTATCACATTACGAACTTTAGTTTTACTCTAGGATCAACAAATAATTTGAAAGCTATATGTTGTTCCTATTTTCAATCTTTTAAAAGGTTAATTTCAGAATGATTGTTATTTAATTAGATGTTTTTTATCTCTTTCAAGATATTAACATGATCTTCTCTTGGGATTTCAAGTGGGCTGATTATTTTTTTTGTAGACATATTAGATCTAAAACCTATCTTTATCCCTATTTCTCTTAGGATTTTTAAAGTTGCTGAATTATAGTTCCCACAAGGATGAGACATAGATATTAAATTATTTTGGCTAATTATGCTCTTAAGATGATTATAATTACTTAGATATTCTTCTAGCTGTTCTTCATCGCTTAGCTTATGTATAGCCGTTGGGTGATTATATGAATGGAGCCCTATTATATGCCCCATATGAGACAATGCTTGCAAATCTTTCTCATTCATCCATAACAATAAAGATTTCTTTCGAGTATCAAAACTCAGTTTTAACATCATTTCTTTCATTACATCATCATATTTATTTTTAGTTAGGACAATATCTCTTAAATACCTAAACCATCTGTCATTTTCTGTATAAAATTCAAACTCAGTCAAGTATTTTATTTCTTTAAAGGTTTCTTTTTCTGATTGGTAATTATTTATATATTTTTGTTTAATTAAGCTAAAGAAATCATAATAGAAACTATTTAAATCCTTATATTCTTTATGCCTAAAATACCTATAAATTTCTAAGCTGTCAGGATTATCAGTAAAGGCAGACGAGTAGACAAAGAAGAAGGCCGTTATATTCCTTTTCCTTAATACTGGAATAGCTATTTCATATTGACATAGTAATGCATCATCAAACGTCAAGCATATTTCACCTTTACGTAATGATTTATTTAAAAATTTCTCTATATATATATCGGCATTCAGAATCTTATATTTGCTCTCTAGGTAATCTAAAATATTTACAAACGCATTTGTGTCTATGCTACCTTGAGATCTCAAATGTACATCATTATGAAAATGATGAAACATAATACCTAATGTTTCTTCCATTTTTTCTCCTTATTTATTGAAAGTATCATTATCCAAATATAGTAAATTATAATCCTTGATTATACTTAGATCTGCTTTTTTAATTTCTCTTCTCAGATTTGAATGATATTGATTATCCGATTCATCTGAGAAGTTCTGTAAATCTTGTTTGTTTTTAGGCATTAATGGCATTTCCATTTTTTATTCCGATGATTGGGATTATTCTTTAAGGATTTTAGTTTACCTTAAAGCTCTGAATAGATTTAGAAAAAAATTTTTTAAACTAAATAATATTTTATACCATGGAAATCATTTGCTATTGGTCCTATCCTAATTATATACTTTTTATATCAGCAGATATTTCAGCAGAAGATCGAATTTGATAGACAGTATCAGTTCAGTTATGGCTTTCCTTCGATTTACAAACAATATTTGAGAATCGTTGTTCCCATCATATGCTTTTAAATCATTAGGAATAAGTGTGACGTTTTTATATTTGGTACTTCCGGTTCATTTGAATTCACGTTCCCTTTGAGGTCGGATCCATATTCGAGTTAAACATGATGCTCAAATAGATCTAAAATTGGCCTTGCTGAAGAATTATGGCATATATTACTTAAATTCTTTTCTTGAACAATTTTTATATTCATAAACCCCTTGCACTCTCATTCGTCTAATATGCTTAAATGCTAGACATGTCTCAATTTCAATAAGCAATGAGTTTAGATTTAAAAGGAACAGAAGCTCAAACATTATCAACTTTTAAGAAACATCGCCCAAGCGAGTATTTTTCTCATATAAACACTAAGGAATCATTTGAGGCACATAATTCAAGAGTTGAGAACCTCTATAGATTTGGGTTGACATTCCCTCCAGAGTTTTTCAGTGATAAGTCACTTATAGATCTTGGTAGTGGTACTGGGGAGAACACACTCTCTCTAGCTAAATGGGGAGCTAAGTGCACGCTTGTAGAGATGAACCCTGATGCAGTGAAGGTATCTAAAGATGTTTTCAAATCCCATACATCAAATTTTAATGAACATGTTTTTATTAATAGCTCAATATATGACTTGGACGTTAGACCTCTAAAAAATTCTTTCGATATTAGTCATAGTAGAGGAGTCTTTACTCATGTTGCTGACAAGGCAAAAGCTTTTCATATACTCGCATCTCTTGTAAAGCCTGGTGGCTATGTAATCTACGGAGACAGGAATACATGTGGAGGTATTCAGGAGATGCTGCAACGCCTGGCTATTTATAAAATAGGTGGCACTAATGACGAAAAAATAGTTGAAATTGCAGAGGCATTGTTTTCTGAAGATATAGATAGAAGTCAGAGAGTAATTCCTCGTACTAGGGAAGCAATAATATTTGATAGATGGGTTATTCAACAGCAAGATGATCCAAGTGTTGAGGAAGTTTTGAATATGTTTGAATCTGAAGGATTAGAATATGTAAGTTCATGGCCTAAAATTGACTTCCATGGGAGAGGTGTTTCAGCTCAGGAAGATCCTAGAAATTTAGAGGCTTTAAAGAATGGAAGCAGAACTGTTGAAAATTTATGGATGATTTTGAATAATGGAGAAGAAGAAAATATACCTACATATGATAATGAATATTATAAAATATTAGTTTTAGTTTCTCAAAATCTCAGAAACTTGCAGATTGGCACAGCAATTGATTTGTCTGGCTTAAAGAATGATTTTTCTCTTTTAAAAGAGCAAGCCAGCAATTCATTAGAGTTTCCTTCAAAAGTATTTCATAGGCTTTCCATTTTCCACAGTGAAGTAGAAACTTTTATTGATTTAATATTAAAAAATAAGGAACTTAGCGATATTAGAAAAGCAATAGATGATTTCGAGATACTCTTTAAAGGGTACGCAGGTGTTAGACATGTCGATTATATTGGATATAAACCAAAATAAACTTTATGTTATTATCTTCTCTTATCAAAGGCAAATAAGATGACTAAGTTTGGAAAAATAAATTCCCATAATGAATGGGATAAATTGAAGGAGATAGTCGTAGGAAAAGCTACTGGTACCATGTCAACATTGACCTGGAGACATCAATCCCCTCCGGACAAGGATGTTCTTAGGGAAGCTTATAATCTTGCCAGAAAGGCATGTCCTGATTGGTTTTATAATGAGGTTGACGAAGATCTTGATAACCTAGCTAATACAATTTCTTCGTTTGGTGTGACCGTCCATAGACCATCACCTTTTGACTTCACTAGAATGTATGGAAATCCATTCTGGTCTTCAACAAGCAATAATATTTATAATACAAGAGATTTACATTTAGTGGTAGGAAATAATGTAATTGAATCACCATCATATTTAGAATCTAGGTATTATGAAACTACTGCAATGTATGATATCTGGTACAATTATCTTGAGAATGGTTTTAAGTGGATTGCAGGACCTAAACCAATTCTTAACTATGAAGTCAAGCCACCATACTATAGAGATAATGAAAATAGAGAATTAACAGAAGAAGACTTTAAGCATCAGGCGCTTACTGGAGGTAGATTAGAAAAATTACATAGATTATCGGAAAAAGAAATACTTTTTGAAGCAGCAAATACAGTTAGAATGGGTAAAGACCTTTTATATCTAATATCATCATCTGGAAATGCAATTGGCGCAAAATGGCTTCAATTGATTTTGGGTGACGAGTATATTGTTCATACTACAAAAGATATTTACCGATCTAGCCATATTGATTCAACAGTTATGTGTCTTAAGCCTGGCTTGGTTCTTTTAAACGATACCAGAGTAAATGAAAGTAATTGCCCTGAAATTTTTAATTCATGGGATAAGATATATTTTTCAGATGTAGCACCCACATCTGAAGTCGAATTAGAACATCAAAAAAATCTTCGTGATCCAATTGGTCACGAAATAGAGAAATTAGGTTTTCACACGAATCTACATGAGATGTCCTCACCCTGGGTCGGATTAAATTTCTTGTCTATTGATAAAGAAACTGTTATTGTTGATCAGCGACAAACCTCTTTAATAAAGCTCTTAGAAAGTCATAAGTTTACAGTTGTTCCAGTTCAAATGAGGCATATATATACTCAAGGTGGTGGCATTCATTGTGCAACTCTCGATACTGTCAGAGAGAGTAAATTAGAGAGCTATTTTGATTGAATAATATATTTTTTAATTATTAAATTCTTATGGTTTTTATATAATGATTATCACTTTTATTTTTAGAGATTCATATTAAAAGTTATTAGTTTTTTAATTAATTATTTCATAAGACCTGATAAATATTTCAAACAATAAATCAGTGATATTCCCCTGGATGATCAACCTTCCTAACGGTAACCTTGTCAACCTTTTGTCCATTAAATCTCAACAGGTCATCCCCAGAGAAGTTATACCCTATCGCTTGTCCTATTCTTGCAACATCATCAGCTGTTGATGCAGAGATGACTTTATGCTTTAGTGCCTCATCAGCCTGCATTTCTTTTAGGAATTTACGAATTTCATTAAAAGACATTTTCGTAATGTTTTTTCTACTCCTATCATGCCATTTCACCACAATGTATAGTCAAAGTTGTTAATTGTATAAACAAATAATTACTTTATAAATTTTGGAAAATAAAATAAGTTATTACTTTTAAGATATGTAAGTAATAGTTCCTTTAAAAGGCTGAAATTAATGTATCTATGTATATAAATATTCTTACTTTATTATGCATGAAATTGAATTTGTTGATTATTATAATTAATGATTTATTTTAATTAATTCAAGTCACATGATTTCCTGTATTGATGAGAGAGCTGTTTCCGAATAAATTCTTTGTGGACATTACTCGTTAATCCTTGCTCAATATTTGATAGCTGTAATGAACTATACTTTGTTCCGATAGCACCTAATGCAATAATAGCAGTTTTAAATATTCTATAATTCTTATTATTTGTGGCTTTAGTTAAACAATTAACTATTAATTCCTCATCACGACGTTGAAGTAATCTTATCACATTTATAACTATCTCTTCTCTAAAATCATATATTAAATCCTCGACTAATTCAAGAATTTCTAATTCGTTTAGTAAGTGAGACTTAAAACTAATAAGGTTTATACCTGCTAGACGCATTTCAGTTGATTTATCTTGAACGATTTTTTTTAAATCTTTTATTGTTAGGCTAGCTCCCCAGCAATTAAGAGCTTTAACGATAGCAATATTTGGTTTTTCCTGAGATCTGAATAATGATATTAAGTAATCTCGTGCTTCTTTCTGATAACAGAGGCCAGCAGCCATAAGTAATTCTTCCTGATGCCCATAATTGTGAATAAGTTTTTTTATTATTGGCCACCCCAGTTCACCTTGTTGGCCAAGCCTTCCACTAATTAATGTACGAAGATCTTTCGAAAGGTTAGTTGAATAAGCATCACCCAACCATCTTTCAGAAATATGGGAAGAAGTTTTATTGTTAATCTCTTCCCATACCTTCTTTTCTGTTATTTCCAATTCATCCAATTAACGAGCTCCTAATTCAGCTGCAAGTTCTCTTTCCAGTTTCTCATCATGAATATTCGGTAAAACGTTACTTATTTTTGTTCTATGAGTGCTATAGAAAAGCATTCCTATAAATACCATACCTCCTACAATATTCCCAAGTGTTACGGGAAGAAAATTCCAAAAGATTACTTGATTAAAACCAACTCCAGAGCCTAATAGAGGTCCTGCAGTATGAAGGAACATATTAACTACAATATGTTCCATACCCATAGTTTGAAAGGCTGTTATAGGAAGCCAGCAAGCAAGGATTTTCCCAGGGACACTTTTACTAACCAATGCCATGGTCACTCCTAAGCAAACAAGCCAGTTTGCGATAATCCCTCTTAAGAATGCTAAAAACAGTCCCGTACTACCTAAAGCTTGATATTTAACTAGGACATTTGCTTTATTAATGGCAATTATTTTTGCTGCCACAACAGCCCAGCCCTTACCTCCCGCTGCAGCTGCGAGTGGTTCAACCGTACCAGCACTAGTAAGACTAATAGATAGTAGGAATGCAACGAGTGCCGTTCCCAAGAAATTACCTATCCATACCCACATCCAATTCCTAAATGTGGCTTGCCATGTACTTTTACCTGCCCAAGTTGCCATAGGTAACAAGGCAAAATTTCCTGTTACTAGTTCCATTCCAAATAGGACTATGCTGGCAAAACCAAAAGGGAAGATTACGGATCCTAAAAAAGGCATTCCTGATTGAATACCTACTGTGATAGCAAGACAAGTTGCTAATCCTAAGATCGCACCAGAATAGAATCCTCGTACTAATAGATTCTTGATGCTTACATTTGACTTTTTCCCTCCTGCAGCAATCATTCCATCAACTAGTTCATTTGGTAGGACATAGTCCATTTGAGAGGCGTTTGATTCCATTATTTTTTTTTAAGTTAGTGTTTTAACCGCTAATGCGATTCATGAGTTTAGAAAAAAGGTCTTGACCTCCATTTGCTTGATTAATTGAAGGTTTTTCTTCGCCAAGAGACGAAAACCAATTAACGAAAGAAGAAAAATAATCTTTGTTTTTTGTTTTGGGTTCCATTTTTTTGTTTTGGGAATTAAGGAATAGTTTTTAAAGAATGAAAGTAGTTTGTTAATGGTTACTACTTTCACCGAGTTCACTAAACCAATTCATAAAACGAGAAAACCAAATAATTGAAAATGTTTTGGAAGGAGCTTTTAATACAGCTCCATAATTTGTTATTAGTATTTCTTTAAGTGTTTCTTTTAACTCATATATAGGGACAGATTTCTTTTCTAATGTTCCGATTTTATTTATTGGACCTTGCATCCCCCCTATCGATATATCATATGCTTCGACTGTTTTCCCTTCTAAATCCTTAGCTTTTTTACCTGTTAAACCTATTGCGCCCATATAGGCCTGGCCGCAACTATTAGGACAACCTGTCCAATGAATCTTTAATTCTTCAGGGAGAACTATTTCATCATCTAACTCTTTTGATATTTTCAATGCCTGATCTTTTGTATTGGTAAGTGCAAAACCACAATAACTATTTCCTGTACAAGAAACAGTACCAGCTGCAATTTTATTAGGATTTATTGGAAATCTTTTTAATAAATTATCTTTCTTAAAATCTATTAATTTACTTTTTGAAATACCCGTAATAATAATATTTTGATCTTCTGTGAGACGTATATCATTACCATTATATTTTATTAGAATTTCTGATAAATCTTGTAAGTCTAATGAAGTAATTCTACCTACAGGTATATGAATACCCACATAATATTTCCCTTCTTGTTTTTGATTGTGAATACCGAAAAATGATCTTGGCTTTATTGTGAATTCAGAGCCAGGATCTTCTTGAAGAATTCCGAAACTATTTTCAACAAGAGACCTGAATTTGGATATACCTATTTTATTTAAATATGACCTGAATCTACCTTTTGGTCTTACAGATCTTTCACCATTATCTCTCCATGTTGTTATTATTGCATTAGTTAAATCACATAATTGATCTTCTTTAATCCAAACATTTAGTGGAACAGCATAGTCATTCAATACTGAAGAAAGTACTCCCCCAACCCATACACTAAAACCTAACTCTCCGTTTAAAATTAACGGATGAAAAACCAGATCATTGTGTAGTAGAAAATTGTCTTTAGACCCAGCAACTGCTGTATTCCACTTCCTGGGAAGATTAGAATAATTTTCATTCCCTATCCCATTCTTTGTTAGAAATTTATCTAATTTATATGTATACTTTCTTGTGTCGATAATTTCATTAGGGTCTATTCCTGCTAAAGGGTTACCTGTAACATTCCTAGGATTATCAAATCCGGACTGTATTGTATTAATTCCTGCAAGCGATAATCTTTTAAGTATTTCTGGTAGATCACTAATAAGAATTCCTCTAAGTTGTAAATTTTGTCTCGTAGTTATATCACAACTACCCTCATCTCCATATCTAGCCACAATAGAAGCTATTACACTTAATTGTTCTGAATTAAGTATTCCATTTGGTATCCTTAGCCTTAACATGAATTTGCCTGGAGTTTTCGGTCTCCAAAACATGCCATACCATTTTAATCGTAATTCTAAATCAATTTTATCCAGGTTCTCCCATCCAAGTTTTGCGAATTCTTCTATTTCATTTCCTACAGCCAATCCATCTTTTAATGCTTTATTTTGCTCTATTTTATTTAATTTCTTACCTTCTAGGTAATAGTTTAATTGATTTGTAGCTGAAGTCATGAATGATGGTTAGGATGTAATTGATGATACAATTTAGCTTTTTCTAGGGTTTCATTTGTCTGTTAAACATATTATTATTAACTCTCTTTGTTGTGAATTTATTTGTATCCGTGGTTACTATATTTAAATTTCCTAAAACTAATCCTAGTAATAAATTAGGATCAATAGAAGCAAGAAACCAATGTATTTAAAAATACAATTTGAACAATTTTGTGAAATATTTCTATTAGTTATATCTGATACATAATAGTTAGTAGCTTGCTTGGTATGTAATTAACTGAATACGATGATTAATGGTATTGACGTCCACTTTCCCCAATGGCAGTGATAGTTCCTTTTCTAATCATTGCCCATACTTCTTTCATAGCAGCAATATCTCTAAAAAAGTTGTTTCTAAATATATTAGCCCTTTTTGTTCTCCTTATACCGGGCACTACAATTTCTTGCCTTCCTCTAAAACTTTTTCGATTAATAATTCTTTGCATCGATTAGGATTTATTAATAACAGTGGTTTAAGTCCAGCATTTCAACCTGAAAATCATCTGTGTCAAAAGATACCAAATAAGCAAACTAATTCTTCTCCTAGGGATTTGAGGCTGGTTGTTCATGGTTCTAAAGGGGGTAGGATCCACCCTTTATTTAATTATCTTTTTCAACAGGTAAAACTCTTAAGAAGGTCAAATGTTGACATAGAGGTTCTTACCGCTGAGAAACCTAGCTCATCTTCTTCCTCTTCAATATGGCTTGTTCCATTGTTGCTTCTGCCTGGTAATCATTTTCAAAATGATATACCTAAAATATATGAACGTTTGATTAATGAAGGTGTTTCAACTAGTTTACTTCCCTTTTTGGGTTGCTGGCCTCATTGGTTATCAATACTAAAATATCTAGTTTACTTGGAATCTAAAGCTAGCAATCCAGTTTTAATTCACCACCCTTTAGCAAATGAAATTGGTCTAAATCATTTAGTCTTCTTAAAAAAAATATTGAAAATTCCTGTTATTCCTTGGACTGAATGGCAAAAATATACCATTAGATCTAAAAAACACAATTCACCAATTCCATTTTGTTTTACACCTAATAAAAATACAAAAGGTTTAAGGCAAGAGGATTCAATTTCTTCTTTGCTGGAAATTGACTTTTTCCTTTTTTCTCTAATTCATAGTTTAACTCTTTTGCCATGAAAAAAATAAATGAAGGAACTGTTTATCTAGTGGGAGCTGGACCCGGAGATCCTGAGTTGTTAACAGTAAAAGCAATGAGATTACTTGAAAAATGCGATGCTCTTGTATATGACGCCTTGATACCTGAAGAGTTCTTGAAATTTATTCCATTGTCTTGTAAATGTTGCTTTGTTGGTAAGAGGTGTGGTCAACCTTCAGTAACCCAAGCAAAAATAAATAAATTATTAGTTGAATTAGCTAAAGATTTTTCTTGTGTTGTTCGATTAAAGGGAGGAGATCC
>CETG01430863.1_pt1 | contig 20143 bp, 20 predicted proteins | sample 361471 | NCBI WGS metagenome assembly CETG01 (sample SAMEA2622696, study PRJEB7988) | marine metagenome | isolation source: saline water (ENVO:00002010), including | reverse complement strand
CTGACAAATTCACAGAATTTACTAAGCTAGAACTATGATGCTCGGAATAAAAGAACAGTTTCGTGACAATTGGGTGATTCTCCAAATTAACGGCGAAATAGATATGGCAACTGGGCCTGAGCTTAGACAACGCATAGTTCAATACGTTCAGGAAGGTCATGTTCATATTGTTATTGATCTTACTGAAGTCGACTTTATCGATTCCACAGGTCTGGGTGTGCTTATAGGTGGCTTAAAACGTACTAGAAGTCACGGCGGTGACCTTCAATGCATTGGGCTCTCAGAATCCCTTAAGGAAATGTTCAAACTAACAGGTTTAGATGCTGTCCTCACCGAGAAAGATACATGAACTGAAATCTATGACAACGGGAATTACATTAGAAATACCTGCCAAAGCTGAATATCTCTCACTCGTTCGGGCAGTTGTTGTTTCAGCAGCAGCATTAGACCCGGCAGTCGAAGATCAACGCCTTGAAGACCTAAGACTAGCTGTTTCCGAAGCGACAACTAACGCTATACGTTCACATGCAAATCTGGGTTCAGAAGAACGAATAACTATCAGATGTGGCCTTACAGCTGACAGGATCGAAGTAGAGGTACAAGACAGAGGCCCAGGCTTCAATCCTGAGAACATAACACCAGCTGTTCCCCTAGATCAACCTGGGAGATTAAACTATGAGGGAGGTTTCGGGATACCTCTCATGCGAGTACTTGCCGATGAAATAAAGATTAATTCAGCCGATGAAGGAACCACTGTTCAGCTAGTTGTGTATACCCCTCCATCTAGCGAGAACTCTCAACCTTAAAATAAATACCATATTTTGAGCTAAATCAGTAGATTAGACCGGTGGAAGAAAACGACGATTTAAACCCAATCCCAAAACCAGATTCACTTTTGGCTCTCCACACAGTTGCTGAGAAGTTATTTAACACATTACGAAAATGGTTTGATGTCAAACCAAGTGTAATCATCGATCTAACTGAAATTGACTCAGCAATCACTGAGTTAGGCGAATCAGAAATGATAGCTGCTATGGCAATGCGAAAACTCCAAGCTCTACATTTAATCGCAACTCCAGGAGTTCTAACCACAACAGATGTTGTTTTAGCAATTATTAATGATCTTGATAGAGCTCTTCTCCAAGCACCAAGCATGTTCCTAGAACGAAAAGCTACCCAAACAGATTGGGATAAGGAATTTGAAAGCCTAAACGGGAAAAATGATTCTTTTAATTTCCCTAGAGCAGGCGACCAAATAGACCCTGAAATAGAGGAATTTCAATTACATCATGCATCTCTCCACGAAGCCGTACAAGACGTAGTTGAAGCTGCAGATGGAGAAATACGATTCTTTCAGTGAAATAAACCACAATTTATTTGTTGGTATTTAATTTTAATGTAAGTCGGATACGTTTAATAGTGGCTAACTCACATAAAGGACAGCATTAGATGGCCAGTAACACACCAATACCTGACCTCCCAAAATGGACGTTTTTGGGTGGAGATGGCCGTTTAGCCAGAAGAGTCGGGAAGCCAGTTAGAAGATTTTTGCATGTCGAAGCCTCGGGTGGTTTCGTTCTACTCTTTGCAGCGGTAGCAGCGCTCATTTGGGCTAACTCTCCATGGTCCGATAGTTACTATAACTTCTGGCATACCGACTTTGAACTTGTCATTGGAAGCTACCACATGGGGGGTGAGTCACATCAGCTGACCCTTGAAACGCTGGTAAACGACGCGCTCATGGTCATTTTCTTTTTTGTCGTAGGCCTTGAAATCAAAAGAGAACTAGTCAGCGGTCAACTAAAGGATCCTAAAGCTGCAGCTCTACCCGTAATAGCTGCAATCGGCGGGATGGTTTTTCCCGCTGTTGTATATTTGGCTTTTAATGCAAGTGGTGATGCTTCTTCGGGGTGGGGAATACCAATGGCTACAGATATTGCATTCGCTGTTGGCGTCATATCTCTGCTTGGCAAAAGAATAGGAAGGCCTCTAAAAGTTTTTCTTCTGTCACTAGCCATAGCTGACGATATAGGTGCAATCGTCATCATTGCTATTTTCTACACATCCGACCTTTCTATGAGTTGGTTCATAGCAGCGCTCGTAATTATGGGGATTATTATTCTGATGAGAAGACTTCATATCTGGTACATCCCAATTTACATAGTCTTGGGAACTGCGCTTTGGCTAGCTACCTTTGAGTCAGGAGTCCACGCAACTATTGCAGGTGTGGTTTTAGGTCTTGCAACGCCAGCGAAGCCACAACAAACCAAAGAGGAAGGTCTAGCTGCATTAGAGTGGCTTCGAGATAAAGGGGAGAACATATACCCTGTTGATGTTCGTTTAACAGCTATGGAACTCCGAGAGTCTCGAGTTTCAGTAGCAGAAAGAATTGAGAGTGCACTTCACCCTATTTCTAGTTTCATTATTATCCCTATTTTCGCCCTTGCTAATGCAGGAGTAAACATGGGCGATGGGTTACTTCAAGATGCTGCTACCAGTCCAGTTACTTGGGGGATAGGTCTCGGCTTAATAATAGGAAAGATCTTTGGTATCACATTCATGACCTGGCTGGGAATGAAGCTGCCCTTTACATCCTCACCGACTGGACTGAATTTCTTATCTCTCCTCGGATTAGCAGCTACAGCCGGAATTGGTTTCACTGTTTCACTGTTCATAACTAATTTGGCTTTTGATGACATGACAATAATCAATGAATCAAAAATAGGTATCCTCTTTGCCTCAGTTCTCGCTGGTATTTTGGGGTTATTGCTACTTCGTGCTGGCACAAAAGGTGCTGACGAAATAGTTACAAATAGTTCTGAATAATCGTACTTTTCGCCATCAGAATGAATCATAAAGATATAAAGATTGTCAAACAAATATACCTTTTGAGCTATTACTGAAATGATTGAATTTTGTGAAATGCATTGAAAATAGTTTTTTTTGCGTTACCCTCTCCGTTCGCTAGCAAACTTCAAAATTTCTTTAACCAAAATATGATGAAAGGTCCATAGTGCCGAAATCACTAGTCATAGTTGAATCCCCAGCGAAAGCAAAAACAATCTCGCGTTTTTTGGGAGATGACTACACCGTTGAAGCTTCCGTCGGGCATATACGAGACCTCATTCAACCTAAGGACGTCAAGACTGATAAAAGGTTTTCAGCATCGAATCATATAGAAAACCCCACTCTGATTAAATTCGGAATTGAATCAAATAGTGACGCACTCTCCGACCCCCTTGTAAAAGAACTTCGGCAGCAGCTAGGAACAAAAAGTTGGGTGCCATGGTATGTCGAAAGTCTAAAAAGCCAGAAGACTATTACACAATTAAAAAGAGCCCTAAAAAAAGCTGATGCCCTATACCTAGCTACTGATGAAGATAGAGAAGGTGAAGCAATAGCTTGGCATCTAGTAGAGGTACTTCAACCTGATCTTCCTGTATATCGGATGGTATTCCATGAAATTACTGAAAAAGCGATCCTCGAAGCTTTGCAAAATACAAGAGCTATTGATATGAATCAGGTTTCCGCACAAGAAACAAGAAGAGTCTTAGACAGAATCATCGGCTACGACCTATCTGGTCTAGCACGCCAAGTAATAGGTGGCGGAGCAACTGGAGGTCGTGTCCAAAGTCCAACCCTTAGAAAAATTGTAGAAAGAGAAAGAGAAAGAATACGCTTCAAAAGCACCTCTTATTGGAGCGCCACTGCAGAACTTAACTCTAATGATTCACTCAGTTTTGATGCAAAACTGATCGGCATAAATCATAAACGTGTTGCTTCAGGTAAAAATGATTTTAATGAAAATGGTGAACTCAAAAGACCAGAAGAAGTCGTTGTGCTTACAGAAGAGAACGCAGCGAAAGTTCAAGAACAATTTACCAACGAACCTCTAACAACAAAATCAATAGAAACATCACCTTACCGACGTCAACCTAAACCTCCCTTTACAACCTCTACCTTCCAACAGGAAGTAATAAACAAACTTGGAGGATCTTCCGGAGCTGCAATGGCAATAGCGCAAGGACTCTATCAAAATGGTTACATCACATACCACAGAACAGACAGCCCCGGTTTATCAGACCAAGCACTCAATGCAGCTCGTAAAGAGGTTGAGGAACTATGCGGAACTGATCACCTCCCAGACAAACCAAGAACGTATGTCACAAAAAGCGAGAGTGCTCAAGAAGCTCACGAGGCCATACGTCCAGCGGGCGAAACTTTTCGCGCACCCAAAGAACTCAGGAACGAACTAAACAAAGACCAACTTGCCGTATACGAATTAATTTGGAAAAGAACTCTCGCCTCTCAAATGACAGATGAAATTGGGGAAACAAAACGAGTCACCTTCGAAGGCGAATCTCCTGAACTAGACATCTATCACGCCACATTTAGCTCAACTGGGCGGACAATTACTCATTCAGGATTCAAAAGAATCTATCAGGATGAATCTGAAGAATTAGCGGACCAGGAAGATGCCACTATTCTTCCAGACTTAGAAGAAGGCGAAAAAGTCACGGCTAAACACATTGACATAAATAGTCACGAAACTAAACCACCTGCCCGATTCACAGAAGCATCACTAGTTAAATGGATGGAAGAAGCAGGCATAGGAAGGCCTTCAACCTTCGCAGCGACGATTGGAAAAATTCAAGCAAGAGAATATACCCATAAAAGCGGTCGCGCTTTAGTCCCTACGGTTAAAGCATTCGTTGCTACTAACTTTTCAGAAAATGAATTTAAAGATGAAGTTCAATACGAGTACACGGCAAACTTAAATCAGAAATTAGACCTCATTGCCGACGGAACTCTTGACCGGGATGATTTCCTAAATGATTGGTACTTTGAAACAAGTGGATGGGAATCAAGAATTGATAATATCCAAAACCAAATCAAAGTTGATCTACCCCGAATCCGCCACGAAGCTGCGCATTCAATTGGGCAAGATCAAGAAATGAGCCAGCAAATTTTTGCACGTTTTGCAAACCAAAAACCCTATGTGCAAATTTCAGTTGATGGCGAAACCGCATCCTTACCCCCAACGCTGCCCCTTGATGAATTGACCGTAAAGAAAGCCAAAGAACTTATTGACCTCGCATCACAACCGGATACTGTTCTTGGATGGGTCAATAGAGAAAAAGCAATAGAAATAACCTCAAGAACTCAGGTTGAAAGTATTCTCGGATATGACCCCTCCAAGGGTTTACCTGTCTACCTCCGAAACGGATCATTTGGCGAATATGTATCGCTAGGTGATTTCCCTAAGTGGCCTCCTATGTCATCAAAAGAAGGTCGCTTGATGAAACAACCACACCACCTAAAGGTCATTAAAGTTGCATGTGCGTATCTTCAAGCAGCAGCAAATCCAGATGATGACAATGCTATAAAAATAATATTGAACGAACCCAAGCGCGGAATAGGAAAAAAATCTATTGAATCTATTGAAAATATTACTGAAAGCGAATCGATTTCATTTAAACAGGCCCTAGCTAATCAAATAATCCTCAAAGATAAACCTGCTAAAGCGGCTAGGAAACTCATCAAGAATCTAAACTCCTGGGAATCTATAAATGTTGATGAACCTTTTGGGTTTCGTTTGCGTGAATTATTGATTGATGTCGGCTACTGGAAAGAAGTTTCGCGAATGGAGAAAGCAGAAGATAAGATTAAAATCCTAGAAAATTTACTAGCCACCCTCAACGAGTTCTCAACGATAGAAAACATCCTGACGACGCTATCAGAACGTCAAGAATTAAAAGACGCCCCAAAACCCAAGACAGCTTCACTCCTTGAAAAGATGTCTGCTGAAAATATTACTATAGAAGACGCAATTAACGTTCTAAGTCTTCCAAGAGAGCTGCCATTACAGGAAACAATCACTGTTGAGATAAAACCCCCACCTAAAAAAGGTGAAGCCACATTTAACCTTCTAAAAGGTGAGATGATCACAGTTCACAACGGCCCTTTTGGCCCCTATATTCGAATAGAGGGTGATGACTGCGGCGTCCAAACACGAAGCATCAGCGAAGATGATATTTTCTCAATTGATCTTGACGGTTGTTTATCTCTACTTGCGACCCCAAAGAAATTTCAACGTCGTCAAACGAAGACAATTATTTTGAAAGATAATGACGGGAAACCAGCCGTTGATAGCGTTTCAGGAAAGCCAATAGAAGTTAAGACAGGAAAATTCGGACCCTACGTAACAGATGGCACCACGAACGCAAGTCTACAACTCGGGGATTCCATAGAACAGATAACAAGCGAGCGGGCAAAAGAATTATTGGCCGATCGGCGTGCCCAACAAAACTAGATACTTTTCATGCCCAACATGATCAAGTGTCATTAAGACGGTACTCTGTGGTCGTGGAAAATGGTTCATCAAACCCTCAAAGATATGGAGACCGCGTCGCCGATTATCAGAGAGTTGCAGCAACGCAATGGGTTGAGAAGATTTTTGGGAGCTACCAGTATTTCCGCCTTTGGTTAGTTCAGTTAGTTGGATCATTAGGAGACTGGTTGGGATTTCTAGCCATAGCTGCAGCAGCAACAGAGCTTGGAGGGGGAACACCAGAAACAGCTGTTGGATTTGTTTTCACCGCAAGAATTATTCCGGGTTTATTTCTTGCCCCACTGGCAGGCGTTTTAGTTGATAGATGGAATAGAAAAAAAGTCATGATCTTATGTGACCTAGGGCGGGTTGCTATTCTTCTTTTGCTCCCATTCGCAACAACCGTCTGGCATCTGGTATTGGCATCATTTGCATTAGAAATATTCACCCTTCTTTGGATTCCTGCCAAAGACTCAGTTGTACCTAGCATTGTGCCTGAAGAAAGTCTCACCACGGTGAATTCGCTACAAATGGCAGCTACATATGGAACAGTTCCGATTGCTGCGGCCTTGTTTATATTTCTTGGCAGATTTGCAGACAAGATTGAAACGTGGCCCGGAGCAGGAAGCATTAACGCAGATCAGATAGGTTTAGGCTTCTATGCTGACTCATTAACCTTCCTCTTTTCAGCCGTGATGATTTACTTCATTTCTATTCCTCAAAGAACATCAAAAGAAATTGCTAAAGACAGGAAAAAACCAAAACTAGATCTGAAATCAACAATTGATGAATTACGTGAGGGATGGGAATTCATATTTGTGAATCCGGTCGTCAGAGCGGTATGCGCAGCTTTGGGAGCTGGTCTTATTGGCGGAGGCATGCTTATCCCATTAGGGCCAATTTTTGCTAAGGACGTTCTTGGTGAGAATGCAGCAGACGGAATGTCAGTTCTCCAAACAGCGCTTGGAATAGGGGTTGCTATTGGAGTAGCTTTCATTGCTTTATCGCGACAACGAATAAGCCAAGTAAGACTGTTTATCGCTTCAGTGTTTGGTGCGGGAATATCACTTTTTATTGGTACATCTATGTCAGGGCTTTGGCCAGCGGCCTCACTTATTGGCCTACTTGGTGTTTTTGCTGGAGCTATCTATGTTCTAGGGTTCACGCTCCTTCAAATAAGCGTCTCTGAAAACTTGCGAGGGAGAATATTTTCTGCAGTTTATACGATTGTTAGACTCTCATTAATTATCGCAATGTCAGTAGGACCTTTTGTCGCAGCTACTTTCAATGGTCTATCTGAAGAATTCTTTGAGAAAAGAATCGCTATTGTTGGCTGGGAAATTTTTGTACCCGGTGTTCGTGTGACGCTATGGCTAGCATCGCTTATCATCGTAGGTGCGGGCTTTTTAGCCCTGACATCAGTCCGGAATATATTTGACGACCCAGAAAAACATAAAGAGGAGAGTCCGAAAAGTGAAAGCTAAGTTCATTGCTTTTGAAGGCGGAGATGCAAGCGGGAAGACAACACAGGCAGAGCGCGTTGCAGCAAAAATAAACGCTGTCTTTACAAGGGAGCCAGGAGGAACGCCAGTTGGAGAATCATTACGATCTATACTCCTAAACCCAATATCGCCGCTAGCACTTAGAACAGAGGCACTTCTCATGGCAGCTTCCAGAGCACAACTTGTCCACGAGTTAATCAGTCCGACGTTAACTAAAGGGCAACATGTCGTCACTGATAGATACATTTCTTCCTCACTGGCGTACCAAGGTTATGCGAGTGGTTTACCGATCGACGAAGTTCTATACTTATCAGTCTTTGCTACCAAAGAACTAACTCCCGATCTAACCATATTGATAGACCTGCCTGTCGAAGAATCCATTAAACGCCGAGGTAAAAGTCCAGATAGATTTGAAGAAGAAAACATTGATTTCCACAAAAGAGTAAGGGACGGATATTTAGAAATGGCTCAGATAAACAGTGATGAGTGGGTCATAATCGATGGAACAAAGAGTCAAGAAAATGTGGCTAAAGATGTCGATCAGGCAATCCATGACAGGCTTCAACTTCCGTAAGAAAAGGATAAAATGAGCCTCAGAGACCTATTCGAGGATGTAATTGATCAAGATTCCGCTGTGGCTCAGCTGCAGAAGTCCTCTCAAAACCCTGTTCATGCCTATTTGTTTGTGGGACCAAAAGGCTCCTGCAAATGGGACGCTGCAAAAGCTTTCGCTGCGCTAATAATGAATCAAACGAATCATGACCACAGCGAAGAACGAACAACAAATTTGATACGGAAGGGTGAGCACCCAGATCTAATTAGCATCGAACCAACTGGAAACCAATACAGAGACGATGATGTTCAGAAGATCATTAACGAAGCATCAAGGACGCCGGTAGAAGGAGCGAAAAAAATAATAGTCGCTAACCGTTTTCATACTGCCAACGAAACTGCTGTAGGTCGCCTTCTTAAAACTCTTGAAGAGCCACCAGAGTCAGTAATCATAATTCTTCTCTCAGAAATAATTCCTAAAAACCAAATAACTATCGCCTCTCGATGCCAGCAAGTTCAATTCAATCAAATTTCTGATTCAAAGATGAGCGATTGGCTAACCCAACACGTTAATGATCCTCAAACTATCCAATTATTAACTACCGCTGCGAGGGGAGATATTGATAGAGCCAAAGATTTAATATCAGACCCCAATATCGCTTTCCGTTATGAATTGTGGAAAAGCACATTAGAGGACCTTAAGCCAGAAGGATATGCAATAGCGACCTCCGTCAATGAAATTCAAAAAGCAATTGATGATGCACAAGAGATTCTTGCTGAAAAACATGACCAGGAGATAAAAGATCTACTTGATAATGAAAAGCAGTTAGGTATTAAAACTGGTAACAGAAGTCAACTGGAAGCTACCCATAAACGAGAGATAAGAAGGTTCAGAACTGATGAACTTGAGTTCGGATTCTCAATATTTACAACTATGTTTCAAGAACAACTTCGTTCAAACCCTGATGAGGGGAGCCTTCAAGCAGTAAACATAATCAAAAAAGCAAACGGAGTAATGAAACGTAATGCGAATGAGAAACTTCTTTTGACCTCACTTTTGATCTCTTTATCTGAATTAAATTAAATGATTGCCACAGCGCAGGTCACTAGTACACTCTACGTTGCAAGATTACAGTTCCGCCCGGGTAGCTCAGTTGGCAGAGCGATTCACTCGTAATGAATAGGTCAGGGGTTCGATTCCCCTCTCGGGCTCAAAAGTTCAATCACTAATCAATACGTTATAGTCAGCACTTTTAGATAAGCTATCCATATGGCCGACCAGAATGAATTTGCCGAAAACGCAATGCCTTACATGGATCAGCTTTATTCACACGCCCTACGCCTCGCTAAAAACCCTGCTGACGCCGAAGATCTAGTTCAAGAAACATACCTCAAAGGTTACAAAGCATTTGAAAGCTTCAACGAGGGGACAAACCTCAGAGCGTGGTTATTCCGTATCCTAACCAATAGCTTCATCAACACTTATCGTAAAAAACAAAGAAGCTTTGATGAGCATGAAGTCGAAGACATAGAAACTGCTTACCTATCGAACAGTTTAGACACTTCTTCGAGTCGCCAACTTGGGATTAGTGCGGAGGATGCGCTTTTTGAAAGACTTACTGATGATGAAATTCAAATAGCTGTAGATTCTCTTCCGAGCAGTTACAAACAAGTAGTTCTTCTTGCTGATGTTCAGGGATTTTCTTACAAAGAAATTGCTGAGATCTTGGAAATCCCGGATGGGACAGTGATGTCGCGATTACACCGAGCCAGAGCAAAGCTCAAAAATCAACTAGTCGACTATATGACATCAAGACGATTGATTTATCAAAGCGATGAATATGCTACTGAAGGCCTAGAAACTGCAGGGGTAAAATCAAATGACTGATAATTTGAACCTGCCTCCAAATAGCAACTCTGGACTCTCGCGGAAAAGTAGTGAATTGAAAAAGTTTATTGAGTTACCACCAGAACATAAGTGCGAAGACTCGGAGAAACTTATCATGCGAGTCTTAGATGGCATTCCTAATCCATCAGTAATACAATCCGTCAGAAATCACTTTGGCATGTGCGTACAATGCACGAATGCATTTGAAATAGAAATCCGGTTTAAGTTGGCGATGGCACAGAAAGATACCGTGAAAGCTCCGCCGGCTTTGCAATTAAAGATAAGCGAAACTCTCCAAAGAATCGATCTTGGGGAAATCGGCATCGGAGATCTTTAATTAGCTTAAATATTTCTGTGATCTCTGTGTTTAAGGTGTCAGTGAACACTGATTTAGGAGTACGCTCATTATATGCAAATTTTAGCTGCGGAATGGCATTGGTGGTTAGCGGTGGTCTTGACTCCCGCTACTGTGCTGACAGTCCTGGCGGTTATAGGTGGATATTTCGTCAAAGTCGTTCGACCCAAGTACCCACCAAAATATAAGAAACCCAACCCGGAACTGTAACGTGGCCGATACATCGGTCGATTGGGAATTAGCACGACAAGTTGCAACAAAAATTGGGGATCGCAACAGTGCTGTATCTTCCTATCATTACGCGACATTATCACCAGATTTTGAACGTTTTACTGCCCAAGCAGAGGAGCTTGTAGCAGAGACAACTGGTTTAGTTTCTCAAATGGGAAACGCTCGCGGCAGAGTAGCGGACAGGCCAATGTGGATTGATGCAAATATTGATTCATTTCAACGTTTACTCAAACCGCTATCAAAAAAGTTAGTAAATCCTGATACATCATTACTAAAAGAATTCGGCTCAAAAGCTAGTGGTGCAGAAATGGGGTTGTTACTTGGGTGGATGTCCGGCAGAGTACTCGGCCAATATGATCTGCTAATCATCGAAGACGAGAATCCTGAAGACCAAGACATTGTCTACTATGTCGGTCCGAACGTTTTAGCTATTGAAAAGAAATATGGTTTTCCTCCAGAAGAGTTTCGGCTTTGGTTAGCTCTCCACGAGTGCACGCATAGGGCTCAATTCACTGGAGTTCCATGGTTAAGGGATCATTTTCTTGGTTTAGTTAATAAGACATTAGAGTCAGTAGACCCTGATCCAGATATGTTGCGTGACGCTGCGAAAAAAATAGTTGAAGCAAAAAAAACTGGTGAAGATATTTTTGAGGATGGAGGGTTGCCGGCTTTATTTACCAGTCCTGAACAGCGCGAAACGTTAAATCAAATCTCTGGGATGATGAGTTTGCTAGAAGGCCATGGAGACGTAACTATGGACCGTGCAGGCGCTGGTCATGTAACTAATGCTGATGTTTTTGCAAAAACCTTCCGAGCTAGACGAAACTCAGCTAAGGGCTTAACTAGGATATTTCAAAAAATCGCCGGCTTCGAAGCGAAACTTAACCAATATCAAGCAGGGGAAAATTTTATCGAAGAAGTTGAAAGTTCAGGGGGGACTGAATTACTAGACAGAGCATGGGAAACGCCAGAGAATCTTCCTAACCTTGACGAGATCAAATCTCCACAAGCATGGATCAACAGAATCAATAATCATTAAATTATTGGCGTTCCTTAAAAAAATACTTAAAGATGACCATTGTGATCAGTGACCTATTGAATCGATGTACTTTCCCTGAAGGTCCTCTGGAGTGCGCAGTCTCTGGAGGAGCTGACTCTATGGCACTTTTGGTACTGGCTACTCAAGTTAGTTCTGAAGTGAAAGCAATCCATGTTGATCATGGAATACGAAAGAATTCTGGTGATGAGGCAGATTTCGTATTCCAAACCGCACAATCGTTGGGAGCTACTTTTGAATCTGTAACAATAGAAGTACAATCAGGCCCTAATCTTGAAGCTAGAGCAAGAAAAGCGCGGTATTCGGTCCTCCCCGAGAATATCCTCACAGGACACACAGCAGATGATCAAGCGGAAACCATTTTGTTAGCTCTAATTCGCGGAAGCGCCTGGCATGGTCTTTCAGGTATCCGCCCTTCGCTTCAACGACCTATTTTGAAACTACGAAGACTAGAAACTGAAGCAGTCTGTCAAGAATTCAAAATTAATTATTTCAAAGATCCATCAAATGAAGATCTGCTCTTTCGCCGTAATCAAATCAGACATCAAATCCTCCCGCTTTTGAACTCCATTTCAGATAGAGACCTTGTCCCAATCCTTGAAAGGCAAGCAGAGATACTGAGATCAGGAGCAGATTTCCTCAAAGCTGAATCAGAGAAGGTAAACCCAACTAGTTGTGACGAGCTACTAGCAGCTCACACGGCAGTCGCAAGAGAATCAATACGGAACTGGATATGGGAGAATCGAGATGATGACCACCCACCGGACATTGCAACTATTGACCGAGTTCTCGCAGTTGCTTCTCTTGAAATGCGCTCCACTGATATTGGGTCCGGATGGAGAGTAGAAAGAACCAATCGAGTTCTGAGGATTGTTCCTCCAAAAGAAATCTAAGAGATACACAACTCAGTTCAATATCTGGGTTAGTGTGCCGACGTTATGAATCATCAACTAAAACCCCCAGGGCAAATACTGCTCAGTGAAAAACAAATACAAAACCGAATAGAAGAACTCGGACAGCAAATCACAAAGGACTATGAGAATAAAGCACCCTTATTAATTGGTGTCCTAAAAGGAGCTTTCATATATATGGCAGATCTTGCTCGCGCAATTTCACTACCTATTGAGTTTGATTTCATGGCGGTATCTTCCTATGGAAACGCCACTAAAACTAGTGGGGTTGTCCGAATAGTCAAAGATCTTGACATAGACCTAAGCGGACGAGATGTTATCGTTGTCGAAGACATTATTGATAGTGGACTTACACTCAACTACTTAAGAAAAAATCTTGAATCTAGAGGTCCAACATCACTTGAAGTTTGCGCACTGCTCGTTCGGTCTGGACGGCAAGCCGGTGAATTGGGACTGAAATACGTCGGGTTTGAAATTCCTCCGGATTTCGTAATTGGCTATGGACTTGATGTAGCAGAAAAGTATAGAAATCTTCCAGATCTATGGAGTTATGACCCATCTCTTGACTAAAAGCTGTTAAGAGTCAAGAAATCTTGCATAAGATACCCATATCAGGGGTGGAACAGCTCACACAGGTACTAAAATTCTGTGAGGGCCAAACCTAACAGGAGATAAAGTTGCGTCAGCTAAATATGAGAGGTAAGTGGGCTGAAGGAATACAGCCGAGAAACCTCATTTGGATCATTACAGATCGGCTAGCAATTTGTGAACGACCTGGAGGATATGGTCCGCAGCACAGAAAAGTTAGACGTGTCGAAGAGCTAATTTGGATACGTAGAAATGATTTCAAAAGAGTTATTTCAATAATTCCAGCAAATCATAATCTTCATAACTATGAAGAATTTGATATTGAATGTGTCCACCGTCCCGTAGCCATAGGGGGTCACCTAAATACAGTTCTAAGTGTCCTTTACTCTGATCTTAATAAATTGATCAAGAATAATGAACGATTACTACTTCATCATGAAGAAGTTGGAGATACTGTAGGCGGAACCCTTGCAGGTTATCTTGTATGGAATGGGTTTATTGAATCCGTTCCAGAAGCAATAACCAAAATAGAAAAGACGCTAAAACGCGTTATAGGCCCGGCAGGTAGGGAAATTGCATCCGCTTCAACGGATTTACCGACTCCAGAAGAGATGATTGCATTAGATGAAGAAAGATTAGCGGAACTAGAAGCCATCCAAGCTGAAGAGCAAATCGTAGAATAATTTCGCAATGGGACGAGCATTTCTTGGACTGGGTTCAAATCTTGGGGAAAAGGAAACTTTCCTAAGAGAAGCTGTAGATTCTTTTCAAAACCTTAAAGCAGTATCAGGCATTTACGAAACTGAACCAGTAGGTGGACCAGATCAGGATTCGTATTTAAATATAGTGATCGAACTTGACACTGATCTTGGAGCCCGAGAACTCTTAGAACAGGCGCAATTGCTTGAGGAAAGAGCTAATCGCAAACGAGAAATTCGGTGGGGCCCAAGAACGCTGGATGTTGATGTTCTTTGGGTAGAAGGCGAAAAAGTGAACGAACCTGATCTTGTAGTCCCACATCCGCGAATGAAAGAAAGAGCTTTCGTAATGATCCCGCTGGGTGAATTAGAGCCCCGGTTTTTAGAAGATTGGAACGACCCTAATGAAGGCGAAGTTCACCGATTGCGAGACTGGTGAAAACTCCTACCGTAAGAATAATAGGACCGGGTAGGGCAGGCCTAAGCTTTGCTTCAGCCTTACGTTCAATTGGTTGGGATGTAAGGACGCCACTGGGGAAAAAAGATGACATCAGCAATATTGAATCAGACCTTGACTTTATCCTGATCACGACCCCTGATCACGAAATTAGATCTGTCGCTGAAAATCTAAACGAAACTAAAGCCACTGTTGCCCATGTATCAGGAGTTACCGGACTTAGTTCTCTACTACCGCATCACAAGCGAGCTTCCTTGCATCCACTTGTATCAATGCCAACACCAGAAATAGGCAAAGAGAGGCTCCTTGAAAATTCTTGGTTCGCAATTGATGGAGACCCTACTATTGAACTCATAGTTGACGCATTAGGTGGCCAAAGATTTTATATAACAGATGAACTCAGACCTTTGTACCATGCAACGGCGTGCATTGCTTCAAATCATTTAGTTGTACTAATGGCTCAGGTCGCAAGGCTATCCAATGAACTTAATATTCCCTTTGACCCTTTTCTCAAACTTTCCGCCAGCACGTTAGAAGGTTTATCTGAACTGCAACCAGATCAAGCCTTAACTGGTCCTGCAGCAAGAGGAGATGAAGATACTATAAAAACCCACCTAGAATCCCTCCCCCAAGCGGAAAGATACTTATACGAATGCCTGTTACAAGCAGCGAAAGATATCGCAAACCCATCTACTATTAATGAGAGCGAATAGATATGGACACAATCATCACATCAAAAGATTTACAGAACCACCTAGACGACTTCCGAAATAGTCAAAAGTCAATAGGTTTGGTTCCTACGATGGGATATCTACACGATGGACATCTCTCACTTATTCGTAAAGCTAAATCTGAAAATGATGCTGTTGTAACAACAATTTTCGTTAATCCACTCCAATTCTCAGAAACAGAAGACCTTGATATTTATCCAAAAGATATTGAGAAAGACACTTTTCTTGCTAGTGATTCAGGAAGTGATTTTTTATTTACACCAACCTACGAAGAAATGTTTTGTGACGACCTCCTGACCACAGTTTCTGTTCAAGAGCTTTCTTCTGTACTTGAGGGCGCTTCGCGTCCAACTCATTTCTCAGGTGTTGCTACCATCGTCGCAAAGCTGTTTAATATTGTCGGAGTTTGCTCAGCTTATTTTGGGGAAAAGGATTGGCAGCAGCTACAAGTAATTAAACGGATGGCTCAAGACTTGTCGTACCGAGTTGAGATAAAAGGATGTCCAATTGTCAGGGAAAAAGACGGGCTTGCTATGTCAAGCAGAAATGTTTACTTGACTAATGACCAACGAAAAGAAGCATCGAATATTCCAGAATCGTTATGGAAAGCGCATGAAAAAATTAAAAATGGCGAGAGACAATCAACAGTTATCAAGGGAATCATTTCTGAACGTCTAGACAGGTCATCTATGATCGACATTGATTATGTGGAGCTTGTCAACGGAGAGAATCTTACAATAACGGATGAAATAGATGAGCAAACAAGAGTACTAGTTGCAGTAAGAGTAGGTACTACACGGCTGATAGATAATATGAATGCGTTAGAGGGAATTAATCTTTAACTTACTCATTTAAATCCCTGAAATATCGTCAAGTCCCTGCGAAACTTAGAAAACATGAATACACCGTATAAATATGAGAGAACAGAAACAGTCGAGGAATTAATTTCCGAATACTCATCTATTCCTGACGGAACGGGATCAGGAGTTCATGTCTCAATCGCTGGAAGAATCATGCAAAGACGTGATCAAGGAAAAGTTGTTTTCGGAAACCTACAAGATAGCTCAGGAAGAATCCAACTCTTTGCTCCTTCAAAGTCTACTCCTAATTTTGAAGCATTTTCAGCTCTAAACATCGGCGACTGGATTGGCGTCAAAGGTGAGGTCATGAAAACCAAACGTGGAGAACTATCAGTAAAAGTTGAACAATGGGAAATTCTTGCAGAAACTAAGAGATCATTTCCAGATAAATGGCATGGCATAAGTGATCCCGATACACGATACAGACAACGCTATGTTGACATGTGGGTAACAGAAGGAGCCAAAAGAGCTTTTATTCTTCGAAGCAAACTGATCTCAAAGACTAGAAAATGGTTAGAAGAAAAGGAATTTATGGAAGTTGAAACTCCTGTTTTTCACCCCATTCCAGGAGGAGCACTTGCCAAACCATTCATAACGCATCACAACGCATTAGATGCAGATTTATATCTTCGTATAGCCCCAGAACTTTATTTAAAGAGGTTAGTAGTCGGTGGTTTCGAAAAAGTATTTGAGATAGCAAGAGTATTTCGCAACGAAGGAATCTCCAGTAGACATAATCCTGAATTTACGATGTTGGAACTTTATGAAGCTTACGCAGATTGGAACGACATTATGGAACTTGCTGAAAATCTCATCGAGTACTTAGCTGTCCAACTAACCGGATCTTCGACAGTCTCTTTTGATGGGGAAGATATTGATCTGTCTGCGCCATGGAGAAGGGCGTCAATGATGGAGCTGATTTTAGAACAGACTGGTCATGCTATTTCATTGGAAACGCCGCTAGACGAGTTACGAGATATATGCAAACAATACGATATTGAAATCGAGTCCTCATATGGGCCCGGAAAACTGATCCTTGAACTTTATGAGAAGACTGTAGAGCCTAACATTTGGAATCCCTGTTTTGTAACAGAATATCCAAAAGAAGTTTCACCTTTATCCCGAGACCACCGACAGAAAGATGGCCTGACTGAACGATTTGAAGGAATTATTGCAGGACGAGAAATTTTGAACGGGTTCTCTGAGTTGGTTGACTCAGAAGAACAAATGGAACGATTTAAAGATCAATTAGAAAAGGGTCGATCTGGAGATGAAGAGGCTATGGGCGTTGACGCAGATTACATACGTGCCCTTGAGTTTGGTTTACCGCCAACAGGGGGAATTGGGATTGGAATTGATCGCTTGGTGATGATGTTGGCAGATGTACAGACAATCAGGGATGTCGTTCTATTCCCAACACTTCGAGCAGAACAGTAGATCCCCCTTCTTCAGAGGATGTTACTGATGCAGCTCATCAAACCTAGTAGATGAAGCCCTATTTATGAGGTGTTCAGTGGCTGCATTCAAGGCTGTCGTAGCTTCCGATTCAGGAAGACATTCAAGCGAAGATACAGCTTGACTTGTCCAATGTCTTGCTCTCGAGAGTGCATCAGCCACGCCACCACTTTTTCTGATTAACTCACGAGCCCTGTCTCTTTCATCAAGTGAAATCTCTTTTCCAAGCAAAGCCTCTAATTCATCTCCATACTTCGAGGAGAACGCAGATATGACAGGAAGAGTGTAGACACCTTCAATGAGGTCATTTCCTGAAGGCTTACCAAGTTCCTCATCGGTAGCAGTCAAGTCAAGAATGTCGTCAATGATTTGAAAAGCCATTCCGTATGAATGACCAAAAGCACTGATGGCATCAATATTTTCCCGAGATAGCTCTGCAGTTAAACCACCAATTTTGCAAGCTGTGGCTAAGAGCGAAGCTGTCTTTCCTGATATGGATCTTTCGTAAGAATCTAGCGATCGATCAATCTTATATGTTGATTGGAGTTCTAGAATCTGGCCTTCACAAAGCTCTCCGATTGTCTTTGCTAAAAGCCCCGCAACTTCAGTCCCTAGAGAAGCAGCTATTTCGGATGCCCGTGCTAGGAGAAAGTCCCCAGCTAAAATTGCCGTTAAATTACCCCATAGAGCATTCACAGATGGAACAGTTCTTCGTAACTTAGCTTCATCCATTACATCGTCGTGATAAAGAGAGCCAAGATGAACCAGTTCAACGGCAACGCCACCCAAAAGTACTGATCGTGATACGCTTTCCGCAACTGCTGTTTCTACACCGCTTGCAGCAATGGCAAAACCAGGCCGGACGCGCTTACCGCCAGCAGTTATCAGATGACTAGCGATCTCGGTTAGATAATCGTTTTCGGCAATAACTGACTCAATAAGTATTTGTTCTAACCTCGATAAATCGTCTTCTAAGTTTGGAAGAACAGAGAGTGACTTAACGAGCGCCATAAATTAAAGTCTAAGCGTGACATAACACATAGACACCTAAAAATGCCGTATGGCACACCTAGCACATTCCTGATGAGTGAGCTCATATAATGTGACAGTTATAATTTTTTCAAAAAATTGGAAGAAAAATAATCATTATTGCGTTGTACGTAATATGAAGCCTAAGTTCGACAATACGGTCTGACAGAAAAGCGGGCGCAGAGTACACTAAAAATGTCAGTGAAAGGTCATCACTTTGTTTGAAAGATTTACAGATAGGGCACGAAGAGTAGTCGTTCTGGCTCAAGAAGAAGCACGTTTACTCAACCACAACTACATCGGAACAGAACACATCCTTCTAGGACTAATACACGAAGGAGAAGGAGTAGCAGCGAAAGCTCTTGAATCTTTAGGAATATCGCTTGAAGCTGTCCGAGAGCAAGTTGAAGAAATTATTGGGCAAGGAGGATCATCTCCAAGTGGGCACATCCCATTCACCCCCCGTGCCAAAAAAGTGTTGGAACTCAGCCTAAGAGAAGCTCTCCAGCTTGGCCATAACTACATCGGAACCGAACACATCTTGCTGGGCCTAATCCGAGAGGGAGAAGGTGTTGCAGCACAAGTTCTTACCAAACTCGGAGCAGACCTATCACGCGTAAGGCAGCAAGTCATCCAACTGCTCTCCGGGTACTCAGGCTCAGGAGAACAAGAAGGTGAAGGCGGCCGTAAGGGTGAAAGAGCATCAGCGGGAACTGGAGGAAGAGGTGGGGATTCAAGCTCTTCAATGGTTCTAGACCAATTTGGCCGAAACCTAACCCAGCTCGCAAAAGAAAAGAAACTGGATCCAGTCATCGGAAGGTCCAGAGAAGCTGAACGAGTCATGCAAGTTCTTAGCAGAAGGACCAAAAACAACCCAGTCCTCGTTGGAGAACCGGGTGTAGGTAAAACAGCTATTGTGGAAGGTTTAGCACGGTCCATAGCTACAAATGATGTTCCCGAACCTCTGCGAGGTAAACAGCTTTATACGCTTGACCTCGGTGCACTAGTAGCCGGGTCCCGCTACAGAGGTGACTTTGAAGAGCGACTCAAGAAAGTCCTGAAAGAAATAAAAACACGCGGAGACATCATTCTATTCATTGATGAATTGCACACACTCGTCGGAGCGGGCGCTGCTGAAGGAGCTATTGATGCCGCTTCTATTCTAAAACCCATGCTTGCGCGTGGGGAGCTTCAAACTATAGGAGCTACAACACTTGATGAGTACAGAAAACACCTTGAAAAAGACGCAGCACTCGAGAGGCGCTTCCAAAAAATTATTGTCGATGAGCCCTCAGTGTCACACACAATAGAAATACTGAAAGGCCTTAGGGACCGATACGAAGAGCACCATAAAGTCACAATTACAGATCAAGCACTTGTCGCTGCCGCGAATCTCGCTGATAGATACATATCAGACCGTCACCTTCCAGATAAAGCTATCGATTTAATTGACGAAGCAGGCTCAAGGCTCCGACTCAAAAGAATGGAGACACCTCCA
>CETG01191719.1_pt1 | contig 20184 bp, 20 predicted proteins | sample 361471 | NCBI WGS metagenome assembly CETG01 (sample SAMEA2622696, study PRJEB7988) | marine metagenome | isolation source: saline water (ENVO:00002010), including | reverse complement strand
TGAGATATTATAATCTAATAATATATTTATGCATATTTAGCACTTCTAATTAAAAAGTTTATTAATTCAACTTAATTTTATTGGTTTTGATCCTTCCTTGACAATAAAAGTAAAATCCAGCTAAATTTATCCAGATTACAACTAATTAAAATTTGAGATTTTAATTAAACACTTCTAACCTTGTGAGTTGTGAGACAACACGTTAATCCATTAAGTAGATATTTTCAAGAACCACTTGTGTTCCCATCTCTTAATGAAATGTTTATAGAACCAGATTTGCCCCTTCATATTGATATTGGTTCCGCTAGAGGAAGGTTCTTATTGGATATGGCAATAAAAGTTCCTTCATCGAATTATTTAGGTATTGAAATTCGTGAGCCTCTAGTACTTCAAGCTGAGGAAGATAGAATCAAAGGTGAAATACCTAATTTGAAGTTTTTGTTCGCGAATGTAAATGTTAGCTTACCTCCTTGGTTGAAAACTATACCGAAGGAAGTTTTGGATATTATTTCTATACAGTTTCCTGATCCTTGGTTTAAGCGTAGACACTTTAAAAGAAGAGTTATTCAACCAGAATTAATTGACTCTTTCTCTACTTCCTTTTTAAAAGGTAAAAGACTTTTTATGCAATCAGATGTCATTGAAATTATTCAAGAAATGAAAGCTATAGTTGATTCTAAAAATATTTTCATGACTGACAATGAGAAGAATTTATTGAATACTGATAATCCTTTCCCTTGTAAAACACAGAGAGAGATTTATGTGCGTTCAAAGAATTTACCAATTTATAGACTCTTGTATACTAAGAGATGAAGATTATAATTCTTCCTAGATATTAACTACAAAAACTTTCTTACTTTTACTTCTTGCTAAATTCTAAATCATAAGAAAATATTTCTCAACTATGCTTTTTAGTCTAGATGTCCAAGTGTTCACTAATTCAGTACTTTCTGCTTCTACCATTATTCTAAGGAGAGGTTCGGTTCCACTTTTACGGATCAAAACTCTACCCTCATCTCCCATTGCCTCTTCAGCTTGTGAAAGGGCTTCAATTATTGGACTACATTCTTTCCAGTCTTCTTTATTTGCCTTTTCTGATAAACGCAAGTTCACCAGTTTCTGAGGGAAAGGAGTAAAACTTTCATCTCTTAATTCTGATATAGATTTACCTTTAATAGTGCAAAGAGAAGCAATCTTTAAAGCCGTTAATATTCCATCTCCACTTAAACCATGTTCTGCAAACAGGACGTGACCAGAAGGCTCACCACCTAGAGAAGCACCTGATGAAACCATTGCTTGATAAACATTTTGATCCCCAACAGGAGTTCTGTAGAGTTTGCCACCTTTCTCTTCCCAATTACGCTGGAAACCTAAATTTGACATTACTGTTCCTATAAGAAGATTATTAGGTAGTTTATTTTTTCCTAATAAATGTTCGCCCCATAAATAAAGGACATGATCTCCATCAATTACTCTTCCCTTTTTATCAATAGCAATCATTCTATCAGCATCTCCATCAAAGGCAAAGCCAATATCTGAAGATGATTGGATAACTGCTTGCCTTAAACTTTTAAGATTAGTTGATCCACATTTGTGATTTATTTTATGTCCATTAGGTTTTGAATGCAGGTCATATATACTTGCTCCTAATGATTCGAAAACTTCTAAGCCACATGAAGTAGCTGATCCCCAGCATAAATCTAGAACTATCTTTTTATTGTTTAAGTCACATCCTTCTACTGAAGATATAAGATGTTCTTTGTAATCTGATAAAAGATCGAAACGTTTAAAGTCAAAACCAAATTTATTAACAATATTTTTGTATTTATTTTTTGAATAAAAATTAAATAATTTTGACTCAATTTCTGATTGCATTTCGGCTGTAATTTTAGATCCATCCTGTTGAAAAATTTTTATACCATTATCTTTGGGAGGATTATGACTGGCAGATACCATTAGACCACCAGCAGCCTTATACTTCCTTATTAGAAAAGAAATTGCCGGTGTAGGGCATAGACCAATATCCCATACATCTCTTCCCGAGGACGTCAAACCAGCGATCAAAGAAGCACATAGCATTGATCCACTTATTCGACTATCTTTTCCAATTAAGAATGGCCCTTCGCTTGGAAGAATTCGTCCACAGAGATAGCCTATTTCCAAGGATAACTCTGGAGTTAGGATTGTACCTACTTCTCCACGAACTCCATCAGTTCCAAAGATTTTTTGGATTGATTTTTTATTAGAGCTGCCAAATTTTGCCTTGTTGGCCATTTAAGTCTTTTGGTTTTGCCAGCTATAAACACATGAAACATTAGCTCAAACAGGTCAAATTAGCTTAAAATAAGTTTAATGGTTGATATTTATTAGGAAGATTAATTTCAAATGCAATTTTTTAATGTATTCCTCTTAATTGATTAGTTGATTAACCAATTATCAAATTCGATTGTTAGAATTATTTAGTTCCCATATTTCAAAAATAGAATATGGAAGAAAAGTTCCTAAAGTCTTCGCAAAGGATTTTTTTAATTTGCGCAAGCATCACATTGGCAATATTGCTTTTCTTGATGAGGGGCTGGTCCAGTTCTTCTGGCTCTATTGAAAAGCTAGCAAAGCAATCTCTTGATCCAGATATTGCTTTGACGAATAATAAACCAACAATTATTGAATTTTATGCTGATTGGTGTGAAGTATGTAAGGAAATTGCTCCAAACATGGTTTTATTAGAAAAAGAATTTAGAGAAAGCATGGACTTTGTTTTCTTAAATATCGATAATCCTAGTTGGGAAGAGCTTATTGCATCTTATGAAATAAATGGAATACCGTATCTTACTTTTTTTGATAAAAAAGGTATGATAATTAACAAATTTGCAGGTAAGCAAACTTATGATCAGCTTAGAGAAGCAGCTAATTCTTTATTAAAAGGGACAGAAATATCTCCAGAAAATAATTTAGGTTATTTTAGTAATATAAAGGCTAATAGAATTACTGAGATTCCCATTAGCCATGTTAAAGATTCAATTGGACCGAGAAGTCATGGTTTAAATTAATTCCAATCAAGTGCACTTGAAACATTAGGGAATTGTTCTTTGAAGATTAATTTACATTTGCCAGCTATTTCCATATGCTCTTTTTGAGTTCCGTTTGAGCATCTTAGCTTGATGTAATGTATCCAGGATCTGCACGAACCAGTCATATAAATTCTTGTTGGAGTAGCTAAAGGTAGTACAAAGCGTGCACATTCTTTAGCAATACCAACTTTTAACATTTCTTTGTAGAGTTCTATTGAATTATTAAAATGAGTATTTATTTGTGATTGAAATTTAGCTACTATTTCAGGCTCTAAATCGGGAATAGAATTTTGTCTGTTTTTCTCATCTTGTCTTCTTAAATCTGGTGTTGGAATCTCACCTAATTGTGAGCTGTCAGCATATCTTTGTGAAAACTCTTGGAAAGTGAAAGATCTATGACGAAGTATTTGAGCTGCTATTCCTCTAGTAGTCTCTATTTGTATGCTCATATATGCCTGCTCAAACACACTCCAATGTTCATTATTAATGCAATACTTTAATAAGTTACTATATTCTGTATTTTCTTGATTTTTAGGATTACTTACCCTTGCAACATATGCCATTGTTTTTTCCGCCTCGGGCGTAATTGAAATAAGTTCAGCAGAGTTAATCATATTCTTGCAAGAGTTACTTTCTCTGGTTGGTTCTGATATTTACCCCTTCTATCCTCATATGTTGTTTCACAGATATCACCTTCAAAAAATAAAATTTGGCATATACCTTCATTCGCATAAATACGGCAATCTGCGCCTGAGCTATTGCTGAATTCAAGCGTAAGATGTCCTTCCCATCCTGCTTCTGCTGGAGTGGTATTTACGATAATACCTAGACGAGCGTATGTACTTTTACCAAGACAAATGACAGTTATGTTTTTAGGGACTTTCATTTTCTCCATTGCAACTCCTAAGCCGTAAGAGTGAGCAGGAAGGATGAAATACTCTCCATCTTCATCTTTATGTAGTTTTGTCGATTCAAGATTATCTGGATTAAATCTTTTTGGATTCATTATTGTTCCAGGTATGTGTCGAAATATTAGAAATTCGTTAGATGAAAGCCTTAGGTCATATCCATAAGATGAGCATCCAAAGCTCAAAACAGGCCTTTTTTGATTATCTGGCTCAAGGTGTCTTACAAGATTTGCTTGAAATGGTTCAAGCATCCCTGCTTCAGCTTGATTCTTAATCCAAATATCGTTTTTTAGCATTAGATACCACAGCGAAGTTGAGTAACCTGATCTGCCATTGAAATAATGCTTTCAGGTATTGATGGGCCTGTAATGATTATGTCCATTGAACCAGGCCTTTTATTAAGTGTAGAGAGTAAGTCTTCTTCATTCAAAAATCCAAATTTAATTGCAAGCCCAATTTCATCCAGCACTAATTGATCGACATTTCTGTTTAAAATATTGTCTTTGCAGCTTTTCCAAATCTCGCGAATTTCTTCTTTAGGATGATTTGCCTTTAGATGAGTATCACTCTTTTTAGGGTCAGAACTAATGAAGCCTTCAAATGCTGGCCTTATCCAATCAAGCTTTCCACATAGTTGAACTTTTCCATTAAGTCCTTGCGCTACGCCGCCTTTTAAAAACTGGGCGATCATAACTCTGCTACCTAAACCAGCCGCTCTTATCGCCTCACTTAAAACGACAGAAAAACTACCTCTATATGGTGCAGTATGTACTTTTAACTGGCCCTCAGTTTCAACAAGCCTCAGAGCTGTTATTTCTTTTTGGGGCGTAAGTATTTTCAACTCCGCGCCATTGCCTAGAATCCTTGACGTGTTTTCAGATTGACCTGGATTGGTAATGGTTGCAGTCAAGACTTTTGGATCCCCTATGGACATTATGACGTAAATGTAGAGCCATTTAGCCAATTTACAACTTTTATAACACTATCTGTGGTGTATCGCGAATTGAGAATGAGTCCAGAGGTAGATTTTTTGAATATTCTCTGATTGTTCTATTGCTGAGAGAGCCTTAGACATTCAGAGGTATGTTTGGCAAATTTATCTTTCAGCGAAACAATTATCTTATGAATCTCCAAATACTTTTGGATTATGCATATCCTTTAATACTGCGAAAAGGCTTTTTCTAAAAGAAATTTGGTATTGAGAATGATCATTGCAAGCAATTCTTTATTTTTTGTATTTACTATTGAAGAGCTGTGATTTCGATTAAATGAAAGATTAATAACTCTATTTCTTCTTTGGCGCTTGAACAGGAAGGTGCTAAAAAGTCGCCATTGTTACAAGACAATTGCAAAGCCCTATCTAATTTCGTCAAATCTTTAGTCTCAACATGGCTGCCATCTCTCAAGGCTTTAGCCGCTATCAAGAACAGAAGGATAGTCCTTCTTCAACGAATTTAAAAAACCACAAAGGCACCGTCAACATGCCTTTGCTAGAGGTGATTAAGGCTTTAGATGGAGCGTGTTCAGAGCAGGTTGACAGGTCAAAAACAATTTTTTTCCCAGGAGACCCAGCTGAAAAGGTTTATTTGATTAGAAGAGGTGCAGTGAGGCTCTCAAGAGTCTATGAATCTGGGGAGGAGATCACAGTTGCGATGCTTAAGGAGAACAGTCTTTTTGGAGTTCTTTCTCTGCTTACCGGTCATCGATCAGATCGTTTTTATCATGCAGTCGCTTTTACAAAAGTAGAAATGACTACAGCCCCCGCGAAATCTGTAAGAAGGGCTATGGAAGGTGATGCGCATGTAGGTCTCTTGCTTCTGCAAGGTCTATCAAGTCGTATTTTGCAGACCGAGACAATGATAGAGACTCTTACTCATAGGGACATGTCCTCGAGACTAGTAAGTTTTCTATTGGTACTTTGTAGGGATTTCGGGATGCCTGGTGAAAAAGGTATTACTATTGATTTGCGTTTGTCACATCAATCTATTGCAGAGGCTATTGGTTCTACAAGAGTTACAATAACAAGGTTGTTGGGTGATTTGAAAAACTCGGGTTTAGTACAAGTTGACCGTAAGAAAATAACGGTCCTTGATCCAATAGCTCTTTCCAAAAGATTTAATTGATTAGATTCATTTGGATTATCCCAATTTCCTGAAAACTATTTGAAATCAACGTGACTGGATGGCTCTTAATTATTGCGTTGCTAATTCTTGGAGGTATTCTTTCGACACTTGGAGATTTGCTAGGAAGCAAGATAGGTAAAGCAAGACTAAGTATCTTTAATTTGAGGCCGAAACGTACAGCCATATTAATCACTGTTATAACTGGAAGCTTAATTAGTTCTCTCTCACTTGGCTTTATGCTTTTAATTAATAAACAATTAAGAGTTGGCTTATTTGAACTCAATCAATTACAAAGAGATCGAAATAGTTTAGAGGATAGAATAACTATTGGTGAGAAAGAATTAAGGAAACTTGAGAAGAATTTGATTGCATTGCGAAGGGGTAATGTAGTTATTACTACTGGTCAAAATCTTGCAACTTTAAAAGTTAGTGGGGAGATAAGTGATAACTATAATTATCTCCAAAGATTATTGCAGCAAGCAAATTTAGAAGCTTATAGAAGAGTAAGACCTGGAGAGAGACCTGATAGACAGATCATACTAGTTCCTAAAGCTGATATACAGAGGTTATTAAAAATTTTTGAATCAAAGCAAGATCTTGTTGTCTCAATAAGATCGGCTGGTAATGTTTTACAAGGTGAGAAATATGTATATGCATTTCCAGATGTATTACCTAACCGCACTATAGTTGAAAAAGGTGAGACTATTTCAAAGACAAAATTAATGGTAGAAAATATAACTAATGAATCTATTAACAAGAGTCTGAGATTGCTTCTTGCCTCTACCTTTGCAGAAGTTCAGCGAAGGGGATCAATTAGTACAGGTATAAAATTTAATCCTTCATCAGTAAATAGATTATTGAAGTATTTAAAGTCAGAAAAGATTAATAAAGCAGATATTTCAGCAATATCTCTCTCAAAGAGTGATGTTGCTGATGAAGTATCTATTTTTATAGAAATTGATGATGGTGAATTTAAAAAGTTATTCAAATGAAAACTTTAATAGCTATAGACCCTGGTTATGGAAAATGTGGGCTAATCCTTGCAGATATTGAAAATCATACTGTTTTATATGCTATAAATGCAGGTAAAAAGAATGTTATTTTTATTTTAAATAAGTGGCTTAAAGAAGAAGATGTTAAAGCAATAATTATGGGTAATGGCACTTCTAGTAAATATTGGAGTGAAGCTTTAAATATCAAAATACCTATATATTTTATCGATGAAGGTGGTTCTACATTGCAAGCTAGAAGAAGATACTTTGAAATTTTCCCCCCAAATCTATTCTATAGATTGCTGCCCAGTGGAATAATACCTTTCCCGAAAAATCTTGACTTATTTGCCGCTTTAGTTTTGATGGAGAAATATTTAGGTAGAAAACTCACTTTATTAATCAAGCCTGATTTTAAAACTTGGCTCTGACTTGAAACATATAATCACTGCCTGGTTCAAGATTATAATCAGTTCTTAATAAAAACCTTAAAAGAGCATCTTGTATTAATGCTCTACCCAGAGATGGTTCAACAATTAACTGACCTTTACCAAAAGCCCATTTAAATTGCCATGCAAAACCTGCGGCAGTAACCTCTCCGTCAAGATATTGTTCAGAAAAGCATTGATGATGAACGATTAAGTGAGCTGTGGTTTCTGGTAGTTTATTCATTTAGCCTTTACTTATTATTTAACCTAAAACCATTTATTTGATTACAAGCGTCTTGAGGACCTGATTCCTCTAATATATCTATTCCAGATAATGCTTCATTTATTACTTCATTTAAAATAGGTTTTTCAACTTTGTGAAACTTGCCTAAGACATGGGATATTGTTAGGGCTTTTTTATTTTCATTTATGCAATCAGGAGATCCAATCCCAATTTTCATTCTATAAAAATTTTGAGTTCCTAAATGATTAATAATACTTTTCAGTCCATTATGTCCGCCTGCACTGCTATCTCGACGTAATCGGATTCTTCCTAAAGGTAAGTCCAGATCATCAACAACAACTAGTAGTTTATCTGCTTTAATACCAAACCAATTAAGCGCTTGTTTTACTGATGCACCACTATCATTCATATATGTTTTAGGCATTAGAAGTCTTTTGACTCCAGAAATACTTTGGAACTCAGCAATATCTCCTTTGATTTTTTTATTATTTTTGAAAGTTGTTTCTTTGATTTTGGCCAATTCTTCTAAGACCATAAAACCAATGTTATGTCTAGTGTCTATATACTTGGCACCAGGATTACCAAGTCCAACAATAAGCTGGACATAACTGGTTTTCATTCAAGAAACACCATTGGTCTTATCTGTTACATCATCATCATCTTCTTTATTTGATTGATCAATGATATTTTGCGATTTATCACCAAACTCTTCCTTCTCATCAGACATTGCTTTCTGAATTTCTTTTTCAAATTCATTAGAAGCAGATTGAAGCCCTTTTAAAGTTTTCCCTAGCGTTTTACCCAATTCAGGAAGACGTTTAGGTCCAAAAATAATTAGTGCTATTGCGCCAATGACTGCTATCTCAGGCAGTCCAATGCCAAAGATATTCATGGAAATGGTGGTTTTTTAAGTCAGTTTTTGGTCTTTTGGTTTTACAAACCATTCCAATCAACTGAAAATCCTTGAAGAAGCACTGATTCATTGTAAATATTCAGCATTATGACTAGAAAGACTAGTAATAATGATCCAATGAATGCCATGACAGGAGTAGCCCCCCAACCAGGTACTACCTTGCCCTGACCTGAATTACCTATGGACTTGAGAAGGCTTCCAAGAGCAGTTTTTTGTCCCATTCTCAAATAAATTTTTGTTCAGTGACAATATTGTATGGGCAAGGCTTGCTTTCTTGAGGTATTTGGTGGGATTTGATGTAATCTCTTATCTTTTCTAAAGATTCTCGCCCTGAAATCAACCAAACTTTCGCTTTAGCTTGCCTTTTCTCTAGTTAGGTCAGGATCTACAAAAAAATCTTTCTTTTCCAGCTTTATTTAACAAGGAGAAATTTAGTGATATTTCGAAAAATCAGGCTTCTCTGATGCGAAACATTTCAATCCAAATCAATCCAGGGGATACAGGGGGTTGTTTGTGTGTTTTATTCCAAATGCCTCATAAGATGTATTCGGTTTTATAGAAGTGGACGTAATTCATGCTCGCCCTAAAGATCTCCGTCTATACGGTAGTCTTCTTTTTCGTCGGGATTTTCCTTTTTGGCTTCCTAGCCAGTGACCCGTCAAGGACTCCAGCAAGAAAGGACTTGGAAAGTCCTCAAGATTAGAGAATTTGAAGGAATTCCCTGGTCACGCCACATACTGGACCTTAATAATCCAGTGTGAGGTATAAACATGGCAAGATCAAAAACCTTCGCTTAAATTCCTTGGTGGCGAGAAGCCCCAATTTTTTAATTGTAGGTTTTATTTCTACAGTAGGAGTCGGCTTCCCTGACTCTTCTGTTTTTGCGTCTGATCTCAGAGAAGTTAAGTCATTTAAAACTTCCAAATCAACTGAGCTTGTAAATCGTTCTAAATTTGATAAGTCTGCACCGGCCGAACCCTTAAAAAAGAACCTTTCGAGTAGAAAGGAAGGTACACCTCCTTTAGAATTACAGATACGATCTGATAGTCAAAGTTATGATTCATTGCAGCAAAGATATGTTGCAAGAGGAAATGCGAGTGTTGTCATTGATGGAGCTTTGTTAAAGGCGGATCGTATTGAATTTGATAAGCAATTTCAGACTTTATTTGCAAAAGGGAAAGTTCGATTGAAGAAAGGTAGACAATATTTTCAGGCAAGCTCTTTAAAATATAATTTAAGAAGTAGTAAAGGTTTTTTAACAGATGTTTATGGAATTATTGATATTAAGTTTTTTGGAGATGATTTAAAGTTACTTAAAAAAATCTCCTCTAGTCCTTCAACGGATTCCCAAAAATATTCGGACACTGAACTTTCGAAAGAAAATCACTCTAATAGTCTTGTAAATAAAGACACATTCAAAGAAAATAATTCGGAATTTAATATTATAGATAATAGTCTTTCCTCTCTAAAATATTCTTGTTTACCATTAGTACCAGGTATCCCTGAATGGCACCAGCAGCCCTTGGCGTTGACATTTTGGGGTGGGCAGATGACAGATTCAGAGTTTAATGAAGCTTTTTTCTTCAATGGGAAACCACGCCAAGAATATCTATTTGGGATTGGACTAAATAAAAGAATTTATCAAAATGGCCCATTGGCTTTTGAGATTGAATTAGACTTATTAAGTCATAACTCTAATAAAGAGAAAGGAGGTAGATATCAATCTACTCCATTTGCCTATACAGATGGACAACACTTTGGAGAGGCTGTTATTGGTTTAGGTGCCAGAATATGGGTTCAGCCCTGGCTAAACTTAGGCTTCGTAGAGGGAATAAGTTACACCACCTCAATGAGTAATTATGAATTAACAAAAAGGAAAAAATCAGCTAAAATACTTAATTATATGGGATTTGAAATAGAAGCTTTGTTGACTGATTATCTTTCAATAGTTGGTAGATTGCATCACAGATCAGGTGCTTTTGGTCTGTTCTCTGGTGCTGAGGAAGGCAGTAATGCATACCTTTTAGGATTTAGATATAGATTTGGTAGTAACAAGGATAAAACCATTAAAAGTAGAATGAACTATAAAGATGAATGTAATAAATTATCAACTAATTCTATCACTAATCTGAATTTAATTAATGATGGTTTAGCTTTGATCAAGGATGATGAAAATAGTCTTTATGAACAATCGTTTTTGCCAGAAAAGATTGTATTAGCCAATATAGATATATACAAAGAAAAACTTAATAAAAATAAATCAAATTACTTAGAAGAAAAAACTAGAGAAAGTTTTATTAATAAGATCGATCAGAATATTATTGATCTTAGTTTAAGAGATAGTTTTAAAATACAGGGAAGTTTTGGATTACCCAAATCAATTAAAGAGGTTGGCGGAAAGAATAATGTTGGCTATAAAGTTGCTCAAATTGATAAGCTTAATAAAGCTAAGTTTATAGCAGGCTCAGTTTCGCGTTGGAGGATACAATCGGCAGCTATTTCTCTTCATCCCGATGGTTGGTCTTCACCTAGAGTTGCTTTTACAAATGATCCGTTTACACCTTCTCAAACAGTTATAGAGGCAGTAGGTGTTTTAGCGATTAATGAGAAAAACGGAGATTTACTTATAAAAAGTAAAAAAAGCAGACTTATTTTTGAGGAGAGACTATCTGTTCCTATCCCTAAATCTAGGAGATTTAAACAATCAAATGAAGTTGCAAATAAATGGATATTTGGGATAGACTTAAAAGATCGAGATGGTTTATTTGTTGGAAGGCAGTTTGAATCTATTCAGCTATTTAATAGGTTTAAACTATCACTTCAGCCGCAATTTCTTCTGCAGAGAGCTATTACCGGTGAGACTAGTAGTTATATTAAAGATGGTGAATCAGTCACTTCGGATAATGTAACTGATTCAATTTTTGGCTCTGATATTTTTGGATTAAAATCGAAGCTTAGAGGAGAAATTTATGGATGGGATATTAAAATAGATAGTAATATTAGTACTTTTAATCCAGAAAGATTTTTTAATGGAAGCAGATATTCTGGTAATCTAAATAAGTCAATTAAGGCTCCTATTTTAGATACAGTTGATTTTAATATTTTTGGAGCATATAGATATAAAACATGGAATGGCTCTCTTGGACAAACCGATATTTATTCTTCATATGGAGGTTTTTTAGATAAGAAACGAGAATTTCAGTTAGGGGATTTAGCTAATAATTTTAATTTTAAAATAGGTGTTGGTAAATATCAAGCAGAGAGATTTTCTGGATTGGGTTTAATACATTTATGGCGTAGTGATATTTCCACGACATTAAAAAGCGAGTATCCTCTATGGACAGCAAATATAAATCAATTTGATAGTTATAAGCAATATAGGTATACACCAAAAAAGATTATACCAGGATTAAAACTTAACACTAATATTAGTTCCTCAGTCTTATATTATGAAGATGGTAATTCGCAAACTAAGATTACCCTCAGTGGTGGACCTTCTCTTACTTATGGTAGATTTATAAATCCTTATTTAGATTATACAAAATTATCTTTTTCAGCGGCATTTACCGCAAAGGATGGTAAAAGTCCCTTCGCTTTTGATGAGACTGTTGACTTGGCTACCTTGGGTATAGGCTTGACTCAACAAATAGCAGGTCCATTATTATTGAGTGCAGGTTTTGAATATAATATAGATAAGCAATCTCAATATTATGGTAAGCAAGTTGCTTCAAGTATTGAGTTGAAGTGGCAAAGGAGATCTTATGATTTCTCGTTTTATTACAAACCTACAGAAGGAGCTGGTGGATTTATATTTAGACTGAATGATTTTGATTATAAAGGACAGGGAGTTCCTTTCTATTTTAATTGAGAAGAAACCTTATACTTTCTAGTTAAGTGGATGCAACTTTTTATAATTTAACATCTTTGAAATGATTTAAATATGGTAATGTTTTTAATTTCTTATTTAATTTCTCCGTTTGTGCAACAAGTTGGCTTGTTCCATCCCATCTTCCAGTTTGAAACATTTCTAAAGGACCATTTTCTATTTTAATTTTATAATTAAAACCTTTAGAATGAAAAGATAATTCTTTTATTTTAAGCTCCCAAATTCTTTCTGGTCTAGTAAGTATATTCTTTTGTATATTTTGAATTGTCCTTTTATCAGAAGTTGCGCAAGGTATACCAAGAGATATGCAGTTGCCATAAAAAATCTCTGCAAAACTTTCTCCAATTATCCCTCTTATGCCCCATCTCATTAATGCCTGAGGAGCATGTTCCCTACTTGATCCACATCCAAAATTATCATTTACTATAAGTATTGATGCATTTTTATTTTGTTCCTGATCAAAAGGATGTGAGCCTTTTAGTTCCTCTCTATCATCTGCAAAAACTTGATCACCAAGGTTATTGAAACTTACGCATTTAAGAAATCTTGCAGGAATTATTCTGTCCGTATCAATATCGTCTCCAGTAATAGTTATGCATTGTCCAATGATTTTTTTGATCTTTCCTTCCGGGAATTGTAGTTTTTTGCACATAAGTTAATTACCCCTTGTAATGCTTTACTGATTTTGTTTATTTATAAAGTCTCGCACATCTGTCACATGGCCTTTTATTGCTGCTGCAGCCACCATGGCTGGGCTCATTAATAGCGTCCTCCCACTTGCTGATCCTTGACGACCCTTAAAGTTTCTATTGCTTGAACTTGCACTTATCTGAGATCCTTCTAATTTGTCAGGATTCATCGCTAAACACATTGAACATCCTGGTTCTCTCCATTCAAAACCAGCTTCTTGAAAAAGTTTGTCTAAACCTTCTTTTTTGGCGGCTTTAGCAACTTTTTCTGATCCAGGAACTACAAAAGCTTTGACTCCATTAGCAACTTTATGCCCTTTGGCAATTTGAGCGGCGGCTTTGAGGTCGCTTAATCGTCCATTTGTGCAACTACCAATAAAGCAAACATCTATTGGAACGCCACTAATAGGATTACCAGCTTTTAAATTCATATATTTATATGCTTCTTCCGCTATGAATCTTTCACTTGATTCAAGTGTCTTAGGTAGAGGTATTGATTCAGATATACCAATACCCTGTCCAGGTGTTATGCCCCATGTGACAGTAGGTTCAATATTAGTTGCATTGAAAGTGATTTCGTCATCAAATATTGCATCTTCACTAGAAGATAGATCACTCCACCAAGATATAGCTTTTCCCCATTGATGATTCTTAGGAGAATATTTTCTCGACTTTAGATAATCAAATGTTATTTGGTCTGGATTGATATATCCGCATCTAGCTCCTCCTTCAATTGCCATATTGCAAATAGTCATTCTCTCTTCCATAGAAAGCTTCTCTATTGCAGGCCCAGCAAATTCATAAGCATATCCAACTCCTCCTTTTACTCCTAATGTTCTAATTACATGTAATATCAAGTCTTTTGCATAAACTCCTTGGTTAAGTTCTCCTTCAAATAACAATCTTCTAACTTTAAGTTTATTCATTGCAAGGCTTTGACTTGCAAGAACATCTCTTACTTGACTCGTCCCAATCCCAAAAGCAATGGCTCCGAATGCCCCATGGGTAGAAGTGTGTGAATCGCCACAGGCTACTGTCATTCCTGGTTGAGTTAGACCAAGCTCAGGCGCAATTACATGAACAATACCCTGGCTTCCACTACCTAATCCATATAAATGAATCCCATGATTTTCACAATTAATTTCTAATGTGGCAAGCATTTCCTCTGCCAAAGGATCGGAGAATGGCCTTTCTTGGGTAACGGTCGGAACAATATGGTCAACAGTTGCAATTGTTCTTTCTGGGCACATTACTTTTAAGCCTTTATCTTCTAGGGCGGCAAATGCCTGAGGACTTGTTACTTCATGTATTAGATGCAGGCCTACAAAAAGCTGCGTTGAACCCCCTGGGAGATCAGTCACTCGATGTAAATCCCAGACTTTGTCGTAGAGAGTGCCCTGGCTCAAAGCTTAAAAAATTTTTGAGTTGGTATAAAGAGATTAGCTCTGCGTAAGCAGAAGCAGGCGAAGTCTATTCAAACTGCTAACAACACTCAATTGTTGAATCATTGTTCTTTTTCTTTTGTTGCCAAAATTTGAGGCGAAAGACAGGGATTCCTTAGGACCAATAATAGAAAAATGCACAAGGCCAATAGGCTTATCTTTTGTTCCTCCCGTTGGCCCCGCAATGCCAGTTACTGATATTGCCCAGTCAGTTGACATTTTTTTGCGAACTCCAATTGCCATTGATTCAGCAACTTCCTTTGAAACTGCACCCTTGTCATTTAATAATTTTTCAGATACTCCTAAAAGATTCTTTTTTATTATATTTGAATAAGCTATTATGCCTCCTTTAAATATTTTAGAGGAGCCATTGATTTTTGTTATTTCTGATGCAAGCGCTCCTCCAGTACATGACTCGGCAACCGACAAGGTCTCCCCTCTTTTACTAAGTAGATAGACTATAATAGAGGCTAGTGAATCATTCTCATTGCCAAAGTAATTTGTATCTGTTCGACTCTTGATGATTTCTTTTATTGGTTTTATAATTTCATTTCCTTGTTCTTTATTTTCAGCTCTAGCTGTAACTCGCAACTTTAATTCACCTGTATTTGCATATGATGCAATTGTAGGATTACTGCTCCCAACTAAATCTTTGATTAACTCGATTAAATTTGACTCACTAATTCCTTCAAATTTCATTATTTCGCTAGTAAAGACATGATTTGATTTAATAAATTTTTCCACCCAAGATTTCACAATGGATTTCCACATGTATTTCATTTCCTCTGGAACTCCAGGAAACGTTATTATTGTAAAATCTTTTTTAGGGCTCCATATTATTCCTGGAGCAGTACCATGTTTATTTGGAATAATAGTTGCACCTTCTGGTATGAATGATTGTTTTCTAATAGAATTAGTGATTTTTCTGTTGATATTTTTATACTTATTTTTTATGTCTATCCAGCTTTCATTGTCTTCCTTAAGCTCAACTCCAAAACAAGCAGAAATAGCTTCATGTGTTATGTCGTCAGGAGTGGGACCAAGTCCTCCAGTTGTAATTAATAAATTACATCTATTCGAAGATTGCATGACAGCTGCATTTAATCTATCTAAATTATCACCTACTACTGACTGGAAATAATGATTAATTCCAATCTTAGCAAATTCTTCTGCAAGCCATTGAGAATTAGTGTTCAATATATTTCCTAATAGCAATTCAGTACCAATAGATAGTATTTCAACAGTTTTAATAGAGGCTGTTGATTTAGTTGCTTTTTCTTTGTTATTATTAATCACTATATAATGGATAAAGGGTACATAGTTTTTTTACACTATTCAAGCATTTATTATGAATATTTGCGTCTTCCGGATTAACTAATTTATCTGCAATAATATTAGCAATTTCATGAAATGCCTTTTCATTAAATCCTCTTGATGTTAATGCTGCCGTTCCAAGCCTTAGTCCACTTGTCACGAATGGTGACTCCGGATCATATGGGACTGTATTTTTATTAGATGTGATATTTATTTGGCTCATTAATGAGTCAGCTTTCTTACCTGTAATACCAATATTTCTTAAATCTAATAATACAATATGATTATCAGTACCCCCACTCACTACTGAGATATTGCGTTTCTGTATCTGATTTGATAATGATTTAGCATTGTTAATAATTTGCTCTGAGTACCTTGTAAATGATTGATCAAGTGCCTCCCCAAAAGCAACTGCTTTTGCAGCAATTACATGCTCTAAAGGTCCTCCTTGGGTGCCAGGAAAAACGGCTTTATCAAGCTTGCGGCCTAGTTCAGGATCATTTGAAAGTATTAATCCTCCACGAGGGCCTCGCAATGTTTTATGAGTTGTAGTTGTAACTACATGACAATGATCTATAGGGCTTGGATGTAAGCCTGAAGCAACCAAACCTGCAATATGAGCAATGTCAGCAAGTAGATAAGCTCCCACCTCATCAGCTATTTCTCTAAATTTTTTGAAGTCAATAGTTCTTGGATATGCCGAATACCCACAAATTATTAGTTTGGGTTTTTCTTTTAATGCTTTTTGTCTGATTGCCTCCATATTGAGGCGACTGGTTTCTTTATCTACTCCGTAATGAATTGCTTGGAACCACTTCCCGCTAACGTTTACTGGTGAACCATGCGTCAAATGGCCTCCATGGGATAAATCCATGCCCATGATTTTGTCCCCGGGCGATAAAAGAGCAAGAAAAACAGAAAAATTAGCTTGAGCGCCACTATGAGGCTGTACATTGACCCAATCTGCTTTAAAAAGCTTTTTTGCTCTATTTATTGCTAATTGCTCAATCGAATCAATATATTCACAACCCCCATAATATCTTTTACCTGGTAGGCCCTCTGCATATTTGTTTGTCAAGACAGAGCCCTGTGCTGCCATTACAGCTTTTGAAGCAAAGTTTTCACTAGCAATTAATTCTAAGTGAAACTCTTGCCGACCTCTTTCTTGTTCTATTAATTCTGCAATTTCAGGATCGGACTTTTTAAAATTATTGTTGATCCCCATCTAAGTTGAACCTCCTCATTGATTTCTAATTGTCTTTGGATAGTAGTAAAAGGTTTGTCATTTTGAAGGTATCTTTTATTTTTTACTTAGATATAAATATTTTCTTATTTAGATATAAACGCGCCTGGAGAGATTCGAACTCCCGACCCTCTGATCCGTAGTCAGATGCTCTAATCCACTGAGCTACAGGCGCAATCAATGGATTCGGAGCAGTAAGCATAGTACTGACAATTAAATCCATCCATGAAATCTACCAAAATTTAAAACCAACTCAATCTAAATGACTTTAAAAACACATGAAATTGATGAGATTACTCTGGCTATTGCGGACAAAATCTTTATTCAGGTATCTAGCTGGCATCTTTACTTAGGGGATGCTGGTTTGGCTAATGCACTAGCGATTGAATGTAGCGTAAATCTTAGCGAAGGGCCTGGGATTGCTGCCCGGAAAGCCCTTGAGTCTATAAAGGTTGATCTCGGTGCTGGAAATTCAAAATTACCTCTTGCCCGATTAATTCCATCTGGACAAATTTTTGATCTCGAGGAGATATTGTCCCAATATTCGGCATAACGTTCTTTAAGTATCATATTAGGACGTTATTCAATGAGATTTTAAATGTCCTTGATGTTATGCGCAAACCCATGAGCATATCGGCAGAGCGATTGATTTGGAAAGTTGTGAATTCAGAATCTCAAGTGGAAAAGGCTTTTTCAGATGAGGAAATAAGAAGGGCAAACTTAAATCAAGATTAATTGAAATAATTTTTTCTATTTTTAAGCAATAGTCTGATTGTTTTAAATTCATTAATTCCAAATAATTTCCCTGAAATAATAAATATTATCAAGCTTAGTAAACTAATTACAATGACCTTGATAAGTAAAATCAAGCCAAACGCATCATCCAAGAAATTAGCTTCAATCCTCCAAGTTATAGATCCGGTTAAAATACCTATAGATAGAATCTTAATTAAATCCTGATAGATTTTTGTTAGAGAAAATAATTCTAACTTTTCCTCTAGTTTAACTAGAAGAAATAAACAAGTAAGAAGATTAACAATTGCTGTAGCATAAACTAGCCCTGGAGCGCCAAAATTAAAGGGAGATTGGTTGCCAAATGGTGTTGGACCTCCAACTAGTAACCAATCTAAAAAAATATTAATAAATATTCCATAAGATGAATATATAAAAGGAGTTTTACTCTCTTCTATAGCATAATAAACCCGTACTAAAAGATCTCTCCCAAGATAAAAAGGCATTCCACAAGCATAAGCAATTAAAAGGTTTTTAACCATATTTACTGCTTCATTATCAAATAAACCTCGCTTATAAATTAATTCAATTATGGGCTCTGCCAGTCCATATAATATTGCAGCTATCCCACACATACTAATAATAGATATTCTAAGACCTTGTGTTATCCTTTTGATAAGAATTTTGTTCTCCAAAGTTGAATGAAGCCTTGATAATTCTGGTAATAAGGGAACTATTATCGCATTTGAGATTAGGCCTAATGGGGTCTGAATTATAAAGTTGGCATAGCTTAGGCCTGCAGCTGCTGAAGCTATTTTTGATGCAAAAAATAAATCTGTAAATACATTTATTTGTAGCATGCCAGTAGATAAAGTCGCTGGCCAAATGATTTTTAATACTTCTTTTACTCCAGGGTGCTTTAGATCCCAAATATATTTAAAACTTATTAGCTTATTAAAACTTAACTGTGGTATTTGAATAAACCATTGAAATGCAGCTCCTAATGTTGTTGCAAGTGCAATTAAGTAGCCAGCATTTAACTTATACTTGAGCAACTCATCGTTCCCATTCGTGTTTAAATAATAACCAATAAAAATAATTATGATTATGCTAGAGATTGCAGGAGCAATTGCAGGAATCAAAAACTTTCTTCTGGAATTGAGTGATCCAAAGCTTATTCCGATTAAACCTGCAAAAAATGAAATTGGTGACATTATTTTTAGTTGGTTTACTGCAATATTGTGAGTTTCTAGACTTAGTCCTGGCCCAACAATGCGGATGATTTGATCTGCACCTAAAAATATGATTATATTAATTAAAAGAAGGAATGTAGAGATTATAGATGTAATAACTGTTAGTATGTATCTGCCTTCTGTGTCTGATTTTTTTGTTAGTATACTTACTACTGCATTGTGAAAAGAGCCGTTGATTCCTCCCAGTAAAATTAAGAAAAATCCTGGAACTATATATGCGTAATTGTAGGCATCATATGCTGTATTAACGCCAAAAGCAGTTGCTACAATTAATTGCCTTGCCAACCCAAAAGCTTTGCTTGAAAGTGTTCCTAGTGTGACTAGGAAAGCAGCTTTTTTGAGTGAGCTAGTCATGGATTTGTATTAAGTTGCTTTATTTGAATTCTGTTTTGGGATTGACCTAGTGTGACTGAAATCTAAGAATTTATTTTTAATGGGAGACAGGACGATTTTAGAATTTCCTCCCCTTGAGGAAGGTATTTTACTAAAGAGATATAAACGTTTTTTGGCTGATGTCAAATTAAAAACTGGAAAGATAGTTACTGCTCATTGTGCGAATACCGGGCCGATGCTTGGAGTGTTGTTCCCGGGAGGGCGAGTCCGTCTTAGGCATGCTCCTTCTCCAACGCGAAAACTATCATGGACATGGGAGCAATCTGAAGTAATTCACGAGGACAGATCATCATGCTGGGTGGGTGTCAATACATTGTTGCCAAATAAGCTAGTAAAAGCAGCCATAGAATCGGATTACTTAGTCAAAGAATTAGGAGTAATTATTGAAATTAGACAGGAAGTTAAATATGGAGCAGAGAATAGAAGTCGTATTGATTTGTTGCTTAAACCTAACAGAAATTCTCCTGATCCTAGACAGATTTTTTTAGAGGTAAAGAATACTACTTGGGAACTTAGGGGAAAAGGATTATTCCCTGACACAATAACCAAGAGAGGT